>Ga0182739_1000132_pt1 | contig 142996 bp, 118 predicted proteins | sample eDN5th30CBELigBY_FD_128873 | JGI IMG/M metagenome (GOLD analysis project Ga0182739, IMG submission 128873) | Enriched backyard soil microbial communities from Emeryville, California, USA - eDNA 5th pass 30_C BE-Lig BY (version 2) (version 2) | ecosystem: Environmental > Terrestrial > Soil >...
ATAGCAGCGAAAAAACACAACTAACCGGCCAGTAAGTGGAGCATGCGGGAGATAGCTGTGAAAAAACACAACTAACCGGTCGTCAAGTGGAGCGCGCGAGAGATAGCAGCGAAAAAACACAACAATTAAGGTTCGATTACAAACGTTACAGCAGAATTAGGTACATTTCAGGCGATATAAGCACGGTGGCAATCGTTGCGAGGACTGCCCGCTCAACACAACAGCGCGAACAACCAACTGAGCCAGTTGGACCAAAAAGGCACCAGGCCGTCACGCCGTCAAGCGCGCGTACGCCTGGTGCCTTCTTCAATTGAAAGACGACGAAGGACAGCTAGGCGGCTGTCCTTCATCGTCTCGCGCGACTGATTATGCCTTCACGTTCAGCAGCATCGAAGCGTGCGGCGCAAGCTCGAATGCGAGCTTGTCCATCGTGCCGAGGTCTTGGCGCTCCCATAGGTCGCGGACCGATCCTGCTTGAGTGAAGCCAAGAGCGGACCACTCGGCTGATACTACTTGCTTCTCTTCGCCAACGTTGAAGAGCGCAACGTTGAGCGAGCCGTCAGCAGCGTCGGATGCCCATACGATACGGCCGTCTTCGCGGCTGATGAGTCGTGCGTTGGAGCCTTCGCGCAGAACGCGGATGACTTCCTCGTTCGTCAGCAGCGAATTCGTCCAATCGTCATTGTCGCGGAGCTCGCCGCCGAACATGAGCGGGGAGCGGAAAATCGACCAAAGCGACATCATCGTGCGCTGCTCATCACGCGTAAAGCGCGTCATTCGGTCAGCGCCGCCGCCGTCGACGGAGCGGATGCCGATATGGCCGAGCGGCAGCATATCGCAGTCCGGCCAGTGGCCAGGACCCACATGTGGAGCCCAACGCTCGCAGCGGTTGAACATGTCGAGCAGCAGATGCCAGATGTCCCAGAAGTCATCGGTAATGCGCCACATGTTCGCGTTCTCGATCAGCTCTTGCGCACGATCAACCGGTGCAGGGCCCGGCGACAGGCTCAGTACCATAGGGCGGCCGCATTTGTCGATCGATTGGCGGATCATTTTGATCTCATCCATATGAATACCATAGAGGCGGGAATCCGCGATGTCGTCAACCTTAATGTAGTCAACGCCCCACTCCGCATACAGCTGGAACAACGAATCATAGTAGGCTTGAGCGCCTTCGACGTTCACATCAAGACCATACATGTCCGTATTCCATGGGCAGATCGAGTTCGGGTGCGCAATCTGGCGCGCCGTTGCCGTCGTTCCGAGCAGTGCCGTGTCTGCGTGTGCAGCTTGACGCGGAATGCCGCGCATAATGTGAATACCGAATTTCAGGCCGAGTCCATGTACATAGTCTGCCAGTGGCTTGAAGCCTTGTCCGTTCGCAGCGGATGGGAAACGGTTCACGGCTGGCATGAGACGGGAGTACTCGTCCATCTCAAGCGGTACATATTTGCGGTAATGGGATGAGTTAGCGCCTGGCTCCGACCATTGGATGTCGACGACAATCGTGTCCCAGCCGTATTGCTTCAGGTTCGCAGCCATGTACTCCGCATTGCCGCGTACATCGTCTTCGGTTACGGCTGCGCCGTAGCAGTCCCAGCTGTTCCAGCCCATTGGAGGAAGCTCTGCAAATTTATGATGGTTATAGCTCGTCAATGTTATGACCTCTCTTCTGATAGATTCTTGCTTCATGAAGAGCAGCTGTTATCAGCTGCGTGTCATGCTATTAACCCTATCATATTGCAAATAAACGGGACTGGCTATCCTAACATCTTGCGAGTGTATTGTAAAATCTTGCTCATATTCGGTTTGCGACGGCGGCGGCGCTAGTACTCGTTATTGTGGTGCATCAGCAGGTTCAATCTCATTCCAAAGGGTGGTGCTGCTTTCTTGCTAGTATAAGCTTCTAATAGCTGTGTCGCACTTCCGTGACGGAAGACTTTATGCTGCGATTCACTTCGATAATTGGTAAGGCTGGATAACCTGAGACTCCTTACGTATAAATATTCAATCGATCAATCGTTGCAGTCGCACGTCCTTCGCGGAATTCGCCTGGGGTGCAGCCAACCCACTGGTGGAACACTTTCGTAAAATAGCTGGCGCTCGAATAGCCGAGCTGCTGCGCAATTGTCGATGCATGATAATTGGAGCTTCGCAGAAGCTCTGCTGCACGCTCCATGCGGAGCTTCGTTATATACGTCATGGGCGGCATGCCGACATATCGGGTGAAAGCGCGGGATAGATGGAACTTGGACGCGCCTGCCGCCGCTGCAATTTCATCGAGATTGCTATAGGAGACGCAGTCATGCTCAATCAGCTCAGCGGCGCGGCGGACCATATTCGGCCAATTGCCGCGAGTTTGCTGATCGGCGCTGGCCGAGCGCAGCAGATCCATAAGCAGTTGATAGACGGCTGTTGAAGCCTGATAAGCATCCTGCAGCCGATCGTTCTGGGCTTCAGCATATAAGCTGCGAAGGGTACGCACAACAGGACTATCAGCAGGAAGGGTCGGGACATTCCCGAGCTTCCTGATTATATCGTTCCAGAGACCTTCCGCATGCTGCTGGCGGAACAAGGTAAAATAAAACTCCCAATGCCCGCTTCCCTCAGGCAAGTAATAGCGGTGATCGCCAGGAATATCGACGAGAAAGACTTGTCCCGCCTCCAGCGTGTGATGGGTGTCACCGATTCGGATGGCACCGCGTCCGGAGACAGTATATTGAAGCAGATAGAGCGGGCCATCGACACGCTTCATGCCGTCCCAGTCGTAATTGGTATCTATCACACGATCGAAGCCAATGGCGAACGGACGGAATAAAGGGCCAATCTGCTGCTCGGCAAAGCGATAGCCATAGGTGCCATATCGGGTTGTTGAAGCTGACAAAATCGCAACCTCCTATCGGGTTTGACGGAATAGGCGCACGTTTAGATGAGGCTAAGAATAGAATACCTTGTGAAATCGATAAGAACAATTGGGATACGGCTTGACAGCAGGAATGGTTGTACATGACAATGTGATTAGGCCTAAATCGCCGAAAATTTGGAATGCGAAGTACCCGTTGACCGGACGCACTGGAGACGAGATCGAAGAACGCCCAAGGAGGCACTGCGATTTCGTTTTTTTGTATCTAGTCAGCTAGCTGTAAATTACAATTAGGAGGGCTTCAGAACCATGTCCAATGAGCAGAAACAGTGGCGTCCCGAGACGCAAGCGGTGCACGCCGGCCAAGAGATCGATCCGACGACGCTGTCGCGGGCCGTTCCGATCTACCAGACAACATCGTACGGCTTCCGTGATACGGAGCATGCAGCGAACTTGTTCGGTCTGAAGGAATTCGGCAACATCTATACGCGAATCATGAATCCAACGAGCGATGTATTCGAGAAAAGGATCGCGGCGCTCGAAGGCGGTGCAGCGGCACTGGCTGTTGCGTCCGGTCAAGCGGCGATCAGTTACTCCATCTTCAATATTGCCGGAGCAGGAGATGAGATCGTCTCTTCTTCCACGCTTTACGGCGGAACCTATAATCTGTTCGCCATCACGCTGAAGAAGCTCGGCATCAACGTGAAGTTCGTGGATGCGTCCAATCCGGAGAACTTCCGTGCGGCGATTACACCGAAGACGAAAGCGGTCTTCGCAGAGACGATCGGTAATCCGAAGGGCGACGTCCTCGACATAGAGGCCGTAGCAGCAATTGCGCATGAGAACGGCATTCCGCTCATCGTGGACAATACGTTCCCAAGCCCGTATCTGCTCCGCCCGATTGAATTCGGTGCAGATATCGTCGTTCATTCGGCGACGAAGTTCATCGGCGGCCACGGCACGTCGATTGGCGGCGTTATCGTCGACAGCGGCAAATTCGACTGGTCGGCTAGCGACAAGTTCCCAGGCCTGACGGAGCCAGACCCAAGCTACCATGGCGTTGTGTATACGGAAGCGGTCGGCCCGATTGCCTTCATTATTAAAGCGCGCGTCCAGCTGCTCCGCGACCTCGGCGCATCGCTGTCGCCGTTCAACTCGTTCCTGCTGCTGCAAGGTCTTGAGACGCTTCACCTTCGCATGGAGCGCCACAGCTCCAATGCGCTGGCGGTTGCCAAGTTCCTCGAAGCGAACGAGTCCGTCGAGTGGGTAAGCTACTCCGGTCTGGAGAGCCATCCATCACATGAGCTGGCTAAGAAATATCTCCCTCGCGGTCAAGGCGCGATTCTGACGTTCGGCATTCGCGGCGGTCTCGAAGCGGGCCGTCAATTGATCAACAGCGTGAAGCTGTTCTCGCATCTTGCGAACGTTGGCGACTCCAAGTCGCTTATCATCCACCCAGCGAGCACGACTCACCAGCAGCTGTCCGAGCAAGAGCAGCTCGCAGCTGGCGTAACGCCAGGACTGATTCGTCTGTCGATTGGTACAGAAGCGATCGAGGATATTCTCGATGATCTCGGCCAAGCGATCAGCGCGGCTGTATCGGCAACAGGACAACTGAACTAATTACTGTTTATTTGAACCATATATGAATGACGATTAACAGCCCTTGCCTTCTGCAGGGGCTTTTTTTTACGTTCATTCACACCACTAGGAACAGGGTGCGGCCTTTCGTGGGGAGGGAGCACCTGCTGCTGCGTTCGGATTGGAGCTTATTGAGGAGCGTATAGGTCCTCTAATGTGACGACCTGGGACGAAATGTAGGACTGTATGATGAGACAATCGGGTGCTTAGGACATGTAGAGAAGGAAGTGCAGTCTGGGTGATGCTCTTTCGATTCGGTATAAATAGGAGGGCAATGTGGCATTTGACCTAACATTCAGCAATTCGTGCTTCGGAAGTCCCCACAGCACTGGGGCTATCTTTGCGGTCACGCAATATGAGTTGCGTCGTTCCGTCGCAATCGAAGCGGGGGCAAAGTCCTTTCGGTTAGGGCATTCCAGGGTTTTATGGGGGTCGTGTAAAAGATGTTTCCATGGTCGGACCACGCAAATCTCATTGTGTTCACGCAATAACGAGTATTATTTACAAATTATTACTTTATTGATGGTCAGAAAGCTTATTATTTTGCGTTTTTCTAGAAACAGCCATGTCAACATTAGGAAATATTTCGCAGAAGCTCAAACAGTAAATTGATTTCACGTGCCTAATTGAAAACAATACCTTGTCCCCTCATTCGGCTGTTACAGATTGTGACATAATCGAGTCGACTCGAATGAAACGCCTTGATGGAAAAGGATGGAGGTTAATGTCGATTGACCAAAGAACTGGATCTGAAATTAATCGTATCGCTCATTCGGAAGAAACTGTGGATCGTACTCATTATTGGAGCGATCGGGATGGCTGCCGCAGGAGCTTACAGCACGTGGTTTACGCAGCCGGTCTACCAGGCGTATACGAAGCTTATCGTTAACTCGACGGTCGCAAAGGCCGGAGCTTTCCAGCTTGACCTGAACATGATCAACACGAATCTAAGCCTGATCAACACGTACAAAGAGATTATCCGAACACCGTCTATCATGAGCCTTGTGATCGAGAAGCACCCTGAGATTAACGTAACCCCGGAGAAGCTGATGAAGGGAATCCGCTTCAGCTCGGTTAACGGCACACAAGTTGTCACGCTCTATTATCAAGATACGGATTACAAGCGGGCGGCAGCGATCGTCAACAGCGTATCCCAAGTGTTCCAATTGCAAATCCCGAAAATCATGAAGGTCGACAATGTGTATCTGCTCGATATGGCGGATCCGAACAAAATGCCTTTGCCGGTGAAGCCGGATATTGCGCTCAATATGGCAATTGGTGCGGTCGTCTCCGTGCTTGTCGGCATCGGACTGGTGCTGCTGCTCGATTACTTCGATGATTCCATTCGGACGGAAGACGATGTGCAGCATTATCTGATGCTTCCAGCTCTTGTATCCGTGCCGTATATGAAGCAGGGCGATTTGACGCCGAAGCAGCGGAATCATCCGCCGCAAGCAAGCGATGCAAAGGCAGGTGCAGCTCGTGTCTCCTAATCCTAAAGTAAGATCGATTATTGCCGAGGTTAATCCGATGTCGCCAATCTCAGAGGCGTACCGCAAGCTGCGGACGAATCTGAAATACTCGGAGTCCGAGAAACCGCTGAGAGTGCTAATGGTCACCTCGGCTGGGGCCAAGGAGGGCAAATCGACGACGGCGGTCAATTTGGCTGCTGTGTATGCGCAAGCCGGTCAGCGTGTACTGCTGCTTGATTGTGACATGCGTAAGCCCACCGTCCATCACACGTTTGCGGTGTCGAACCGAAAAGGTCTTTCTCAGGTACTATCCGGTCAGGCCGAGTGGAGGGATGCGGTTCAATCAACTCGTGTCAAAAATGTACATGCGCTGACCTCGGGTCCGGTGCCGCCGAATCCGTCCGAGCTGCTGGACGCCACGAGGATGGACCGGCTGCTGGAGCAGCTGCGCGAGCATTACGATATGGTGCTGGTCGATACGCCGCCTGTACTTGCTGTCAGCGACGCACAGATTATGGCGACGCGTTGTGATGGCGTGCTTCTCGTCGTTAATGCCCGAGGGGCGAAACGGAGAGAGGCGGTTAAGGCGCGTGAAGCGCTGCTGCTTGTAAAAGCAAGAATCGTAGGCGTGGCGTTAAATGGAACGCCTCCGAAGGAGGGGTATTCCTACTACGAATACAGCGAGGACAAGTAATCGAATGCTTTCGAGGCTGATCACTAAAGTTTGGGGGGATAGCATGTTCGGGACTCTACGGATGAAATTGTTCGTGGCCTGGGATTTGGCAGCCGTGCTGCTTAGCTTGTATGGTGCTGAGAAGCTGATGGAAAGCACGGGGATGACGGTGTGGAAGGCGGGTGAGTGGCAGCTGCTCCTCTATGCGGCAGTCTCCGCGTTAATGGGAGGCTGGTGCATGGTGGGGCTTCGGCTGCACAGACGTATTTGGCAATATGCGGGAATCGAGGAAGCGGTATCGCTGATCAAAGCGACAGCTGCGGCAGCGATTGTACCCTATCTGTTCTTCTCGCTGGCCGAGGGGCGGGCGCTGCCGGTGCTGCTGCTGACGCATCATGCGCTGGGCATGGCCGCGTTGTCTGCAGGACCGCGCCTTGCATGGCGGGCATTCTGCCACAAATTCGGCGCGCGCAAGCCGCTTAATGGCCGAAGGACGCTCATTATCGGAGCGGGCAACTGCGGAACGCTTATCGCCCGCGATATGCAGCAGAATGACGGCATGCTTATGACGCCAGTTGGTTTTATCGACGATGACCCTTACAAGCAGGGGATGCATGTGCTTGGCTTGCCTGTGTTCGGCGGAAGAAGGGACATTCCGTGCGTGTGCGACTCGCGTCAGATCGACGATATTATTATCGCAATGCCTTCTGTTTCCAAGACGCAAATTTCGGAGATCGTCCATATCTGCAAAAAGTCGAAAGCGAAGCTGAAGATCGTGCCCGACCTGCAGGAGATGATCGATAACCGCAGCGGCGCCTTTCGGGTTCGCGATGTACAGGTCGAGGATCTGCTTGGACGCGATCCGATAAGGACAGACCTGGAGCATATTGCAGGCTATGTAAGCAGCAAGGTCGTGCTGGTGACTGGTGCTGGCGGCTCTATCGGCTCTGAGCTGTGCCGGCAGATCGCACCGTTCGCACCAGATCGGCTGCTGCTCCTCGGCCATGGCGAGAACAGCATCTATTCCATCGAGATGGAGATGAGAGCGCTGTTCCCGACGCTGCCGATTGAGACCGTCATTGCAGATGTGCAGGACCGCGAACGGATCGAAGAAGTGTTTCAGGCTTATCGGCCTGAAGTTGTGTTCCATGCGGCTGCTCACAAGCATGTACCGCTTATGGAACGTAATCCAGCGGAGGCGATCAAGAACAATGTACTCGGCACGAAGAACGTTTCGGAGTGTGCGGACATCTATGGCGCCGAACGTTTCGTGTTGATTTCAACCGACAAGGCGGTCAACCCGACGAGCGTCATGGGGACGACGAAGCGGATCGCTGAGATGTTCATACAAAGTCTGGACAAGCATAGCAAAACGAAGTTTGTCGCTGTTCGGTTCGGCAACGTGCTGGGCAGCCGAGGCAGCGTCATTCCTCGCTTCAAGGATCAAATCGCCAAAGGGGGACCTGTTACGGTGACGCACCCGGAGATGGTGCGATATTTTATGACCATTCCAGAGGCTGTGCAGCTCGTTATTCAAGCTGGTGCATTCGCGAAAGGCGGGGAAGTGTTCATTCTCGATATGGGCAAGCCGGTCAAAATCTACGATCTTGCCGTCGACTTGATCCGTCTGTCGGGCTATGAGCCGAATGTGGATATCGACATTCGTTTCTCGGGCATTCGCGAAGGCGAGAAGCTGTATGAAGAGCTGTTGACCAGCGAGGAAGGACTGACGTCGACGATGCATGACCGGATATTCATCGGGAAGCCGGTTCAGTTGAATCGAACGGAGCTTGAATTCGAGATTCGCAAGCTTGAACAGGTTATCGCCCAAGAGCCTGAAGCGATCCGCTCCGTGCTGAAGCATCTTGTGCCGACGTACTCCAACGTTTCATGAGCGCAGAAACGCGGCACGCTCCAGCAGCGCCCTTGCATCGTACCGATGGGCAGGCCTCGATGCGCAAGCGTCTAGCGCGCGGCGGCAGCATCAGCTTCCTGATCAATTCGACAGGAATGGCGCTGTCCATGCTGATGCAGGTTGCGCTTGCGCGTATGCTAGGCGCGGCGGGCTATGGCTTGTTTGCTCTCGTCACGACCATTACGACATTCATCGTATTCCCCGCCAAGCTCGGTTTCGATACGACGATTGTGCGCATGGCGGCGGCCTATCGGGTCAAAGGCGAGTGGGAGCTGCTTGCGGGGCTACTGCGAAGAGGCAATCAATTCGGCATGGTATTGTCGTCCGCAGCGGCTGTTATCGGAATTGCTGTCGTGCTCGTACAATCGGGAGGCGAAATGTCCGAGCGCACGGTAACCTATGCGGCAGGCTTCGCGACAGTACCGCTGCTGACGCTTGCGACACTGCGGCAGAGCGCTCTGCAGGCCCTTAAGGACGTACTGTTTGCTCAGATGCCGGAGAAAATCATCCGTCCGATTCTAACAATCGGCTTACTCGGCGCAGCCGCTTCGCTCAGATGGAAGGCTGACGCAGGAACCGCCATGCTTGCATTTGCTGTTTCCGTTATTGTCTCCTATGCCATCGGAGCGATTGTGCTTCGCCGGCGGCTGCTGCCGCATATTTCCGGAATAGCACCGCGTTATGACACGAAAGGCTGGCTTCGGATTTCGATTTCCCTCATGATCAATGCGGGCATGTACCTCGTGCTTGGACAGCTGAATGTACTCATGATTGGGGTTATGCTCGGCGAGACGTCCACCGGAATTTTCTCAGCGGCGGTTCGTCTTGCCTCGCTCGTCTCCTTCATGCTGACAGCCATTAATATGACGGCGTCGCCGCTTGTATCCGAGACATATGCTCGAGGAGATATGAAGGGACTTCAACGCGTATGCGAAACATCCGGACGCGCAGGCTTCTTGTTCGCGGCTGCCGTATTCGCCGGCCTTGTGGTCGGCGGACGATGGGTGCTCGGCCTGTTCGGACCGGCGTTTCATGATGCTTATGTCCCGCTGCTCATTCTAGCGGCGGGCCAGCTGTTCAGCTCCTTCTGCGGGCAGAACGGTACGGTGGCGACGATGACGGGACGTACATCCTCGCTTACGAAGGTGTTGATCGCCGCAGCTATCGTCAATGCGCTGCTTAATGCAGCGCTAATTCCAACAATGGGCATGAGGGGCGGAGCCATCGCAGCTTCGTTGTCTGTCGCGATATGGAACACGGCGATGGTCGTTATCGTCAAGCGGCAGCTGGGTATTCAGACGATGGCTTGGACGATGCGCAGCCGAAAGCGATAGCTGGCTTCATGATTCGGATACAGAGAACCGGAAGCTATAAATACAGACATAAGGAGAGGTGCGACAGGAATGAAAACCGTATTGCTTGCGGGCGTTCCGCAATCGCCGAATTTGGGGGACGGGCTTATCGCCCTGACATTGAATCGGCTGATCGCGATGCGGGGAACCCATCGCGTCATTCATTTCGATCTGCTGCATGGACAATGGGAGACAGAAGAGCGTCATATCGCCGCAGCAGACTCGGCGCGGCTGCAAGCAGCGGCTGGCGCTGAGACGTTCTCTTCATCTTCAATGGCGAATGTACGAATCCATCTGAACGCGTCGGGAGCGTCCAAGCGGATGACTCCGGATATGCTTAGACGTTGGAAGGCTTATTGGCTCGATAAGCGCCGCCATGCCAAGCTCAATGAACCGTTAAAGAAGGCAGTAGCGCAAGCCGATGCGGTGTTCATCGGGGGCGGTCATCTGCTAATCGATACCTACTGGACGTTCCCGCTTGCCGTTCGCCGCATCGCGGCCGAGGCCAAGCGGCAGCGCAAGCCGCTGCATCTGCTGCTCGTCGGCGCGCGTGGGCCATGGAGCCGTCAGGCATCCCGCTGGCTGCTTGACGCTTGCCGATATGCAGCGACCATTGCGGTGCGCGACGAGGACTCGCGCAGCTTCTTGTTGGGCATGGACCCGTCGCTTGCTGCGAAGACGGTTGCGCTGGCAGATCCGGCGCTCTACACGCCGGAGACATTCGGCCTGCCGGCAGCAGGCCCGCAGCAGCAAGCAGGCTATACAATAGGGCGTTCGGCTGCACATCCGGCGGGGGCTTCGTCTCCTGGGCCCAAGGGCGGCGCCAGCAGACGTCCGATTGTAGGGCTCGGCGTAATGGATCCGAATGAAATGAACCGCCACTGTCCGTACCGATGGGAGCGAGAAGCATGTGCGACCTGGTGGCTCAGCGCTGCTGAGACGCTGGAAGCACAAGGCTGCGAGGTGAGGCTGTTCACGAATGGAGCAGCGACCGACAATGCGTTCATGGAGCAGTATGTGAAGCCGTTATGCGAACAATTGCAGCATACGACCGTGAGCCGTTATCCCACAACGGTTGGACAGCTGATGGACACCATAGCGGTCTGCGATATGGTCATTGCCCAGCGGCTGCATGCGTGCATCCCAGCGCTTGCGCTCGGTAAGCCGACGCACGGCATTATATGGGACAGGAAGCTGGAGAATATATTCACCGAGCTGAATCTGGCGGAGAAGCTGATAGACTTCCGTATTCCCGTTGAGAGAACGATAGGCACAATTGGATTCGACAGACTGCTGCCTGAGGCATTCCTTCCCGCATTGGAACGGAAGAAGCAGGAGCTGTACGAGCATGTCGGGAGCATCCTGCCATGAACAATAAGCGCAAAGTGCTGCATGTCGTTGGTCGAATGCATCCCGGCGGCATCGAGTCGCTCTTGATGAATGTGTATCGGCATATTGATCGACGCCGGTATGAGTTCCACTTTGCTGTGCAGTCCCCGGAGCCAGCGTTCTACGACGCGGAAATTCGCGAGCTTGGCGGCCGACTGTTCGTCCAGCCGCCGCCGAGCCAAGGACTGGCCGCGTTCCGCCGCGCGTTCGAGGAGAACGTTAGACGTAACGGACCTTATGATGCAATTCACAGCCACGTATTCGGGTTTAGCGGCTACGTCCTTAAGCTGGCGAAAGGACTGGGCATTCCGGTTCGAATCGGTCACAGCCACAATACGAACGACAGCAAATCAACCTCTCTGCAGCGTCGAGTTTACCGCATGTATATGCGGATGCTCATGCGCCGTAATGCGACACGAATGCTGGGCTGCTCCAGAGACGCTTGTGAGTCGCTATTCGGACAGCGATGCTGGCAGGATGGGCGAGTCGATGTATTTCCCAATGCGATTCCGCTGTCACCGTTCGCAGGGCTGCCGATTGACCGAACGCTGCTGCGCAGCCGTTTCGGTGCAGAGCCGGATGATTTCTTGCTCGGGCATATTGGGCGTTTCAGTCCCCAGAAGAATCATGTGCTGCTGTTGGATGCGTTCGCACAGCTCGTTCGCATTCGCCCTAACGCAAGGCTGCTGCTCGTTGGCGATGGCCCGCTTCGGTCCGAGATGGAGCGCAAGGCAAAGTCGCTTGGTCTAGCGGAGCGTGTACGATTTCTCGGTCTGCGCAGCGATATTCCTGAGCTGCTCGGCACGCTGGATTTGTTCGTGCTGCCGTCCTTGTACGAAGGGCTTGGCATCGTGCTAATCGAAGCACAGGCTGCGGGCGTACCTTGTCTTGTCTCAAGCCGCGTGCCGAAGGAAGCAGACTTATCGCTTGGGCTGCTGCAGAGGCTGGAAGCAGATGAGTCACCTGAGCGTTGGGCAGAAGGGATGGACAACATGGCAGACTTGCAAGATGAAGTGCCCAATTGGTTCGAGCGGGAGTTCGCGCTTGGTCAGCGAGGTTATGACATCCGCGCTGCGACAGCGGAATTGGAGCGCATGTATGAAGGTTGATTATGCTGCGTCCCGCTCGACGGTCAGACCTATGCTATTGCTCGTCTACGTCATCGTTTTGCCGATTACGGGAAGATGGCTGTTCGAATGGGATGTCCGAATGGCGCTTGTTGCATTCTTCGCGCTGCTGCTGCCGATGTTTGCATTGCTCCGATGGCCTCATGCGCCGCTGGCGCTCATGACGGGATTTATTCTGATGCTCGTCGGCAAGCTGACCTATGCGATTACGACGGACCCGCTGGCGGGGCCGGATGAGGTTCATTATTACGAGCAAGTGACGGGATTCGAGCGGCTGTCGCAGTTTCTTCCGTATGCGATGGAGCATTTTCAGACCCAATGGATGAACATTTCGGCATACCCTGTCTTCGGACTGCTGTATATGCCTTACTACAAATGGCTGCAGCTGGATGATCCGCTCGCCATCATATGGCTGAACACGGTGCTGCTCATGCTGACGGTGAACAGCACGTTCCAGCTGAATGACCGCTACTTTTCATACCCGCTTCCGGAAGAGGGCCGAGAGACGTTTGATCGCACGCTTATTATTACACTGCTGGCGAGTCCGTCGATGATGTACATGTCCTCGATATTTGCGAAGGATGTAACCTGCGTCCTGCTCGGCTTGTATGGCGCATGCCTGATGCTTCGCAAGAAATGGCTGCTCTTCATCGTGATCATCGCTTATGCGACCGGTCTGCGAGATTATGCGATTGTGTATACGCTGTGCTTTTACTGGCTGTATTCTCGTCGACTGAAAGCTGCCATCGGCGTCCTGGCTGCAGCTTGTGCGGTGATCGTATTGCAGATTGGTCCGCTCGGGCTGATCAATGCGGGGATGCTGACTATCTTTCTATTTATAAGCCCGAACCCGGTCAAGCTCAGCAATTGGGAACCAGAGCTTATGCTGCGGACGGCGGAGGCGCTGCTCATGACGTTCGTGCTTATCGCATCGGTGTATCAATTTGTCCGGCGCAAGGAGACGCGTCCATTCTATACGATCGCATTCATCCTTATGTTTACTTACGCCTGTTCGCTTGTGTTGGTCGGTTATGTAACGGTTATGGGGAGGTCGCTCGAATACGGTTTAGGGACGATCGGAGATAACATGGTTCGCAAGAAGCTGCCGGTTATCCCGCTCATTTATACGATGGGTGCCTATACGTTTGCGTGGAGCGGAGGCTTGTCCCTCTTCAAACGTCTGAAGATTCTGTCAAAATCATCGAAGGCCGTCCTCATCGATCGGCTGCTGCCGCCCAGAGATGGGGCTAAGCACAAAGGAGGTGCGCCCATTGAAAGGTAGAGGGAGAGATGCGTTCAGCCGATTCCGTCCGGTGCTCCGATTAGTGGAGAAGCTGCTGGGTCTGCTTCCGCGGCCGCTGCAGAAGTGGCTGTGGACGCTCAGCGACCTGCTGCCCGACTTGCCGGGCATGGCGCTGCGTTACTGCCTGCTTCGCAAGCTGGCGCATCGATGCGGAGATAATGTGCTGATCGGCAGGGCGGTCGAGCTGCGGTATCCGGAACGCTTGTCGATCGGTTCCAACGTCAGCATTCATAAGCAGTGTTATGTGGATGCTTATGGAGGCTTGACGATAGACGATGAGGTCTCGATCGCACATCAGACCTCGATCGTGTCGTTCCAGCACACATGGAATGATGAGTCGCTGACGATTCGTGACAACCCGGTAATCGGTGCGGCGATATCGATTGGTCGGGACGTGTGGATCGGCTGCGGCTGCCGCATCTTGTCCGGGGTCAGCATCGGCAGCCGTTCAGTCGTCGCTGCAGGCGCAGTCGTAACGCAGTCAGTGCCTGCTGGCGTACTGGCAGCTGGCATTCCCGCCCGGGCTGTGAAGACGATTGGCTGCACGGAGCGAACGGGTGATGTGCTTCATGAACGACCCCTTATGGAAAAAAATGAAGGAGGCGCTGCAACATGCATGTAGTTTGGGCGCATGATCATACGTTTTATTTCAATGAATCAGGCAAATTTTATTCCGGCGGGAAGCTGCCTTATACGGTATGGGAGCGGTATCTCAACGTGTTCGACCGATTGACGGTCGCTTGCAGAGGCAAGCGGACACAGGCCGATGCGGACATGTCAGGCAAGACGCTGTCGAGCGGACCGAATGTCGATTTCGTCGTGCTGCCCTCTCTCAGCAATCCGGTGAATAGGCTGACGAAGAGAGGATACGTCGAGCAGACGCTGACGGATCAAATTCGGAAAGCGGATGCTGTTATTGCACGTATGCCAAGCGAGATTGGAGCTGAGGCGATTCGAATCGCCAAGCGGCTCGGCAAGCCTTATGCGGTGGAGATGGTAGCCTGCGCATGGGACGGACTATGGAATTATGGCAGTCTGCAAGGCAAGCTGTATGCCCCAATCGCATTATGGAAAAATCGCAGGCTCGTGAAGCATGCGCCGTTCGCAGTCTATGTGACGGAGCGTTTCTTGCAGGAAAGGTACCCTTGTCCCAAAGGGCATACGGCATCGTGCTCCAATGTAGAGCTGCCTTCCGTAGGCGAAGAGGTGCTGCAGCAGCGGTTAGCTCGCATTCAGGGCGGAGAAGGACCTTTCACGATTGGCTTGATCGGCTCGCTTAATGGCCGGTCTAAGGGGATTGATATCGCTTTGCGAGCGATCGCTATGGCGAGGGCGCAGCTGCCCGAAGCCATCTCGTTCCGCGTGCTTGGAGATGGTAATGCAGCTCGTTGGCAGCAGCAGGCGGACAAGCTCGGCATTAGCGAGATCGTATCGTTCGATGGCGTACTTCCAAGCGGGGCTGCGGTACATGAATGGCTGGACGACATCGATGTGTATATCCAGCCAAGCTTTCAGGAGGGATTGCCGCGTGCCACGATCGAAGCGATGAGCCGCGGCTGCCCAACGCTGGGATCGACGGCAGGCGGCATTCCCGAACTGCTGGATGAGGAATGCCTGCATCGTCCAGGTCAAGCCGCGGCGCTGGCTAGGCAGCTTATTCGTTCAGCTGCGAGCGCCGACTGGCGCAGCGAACAGGCAGAGCGCAATTTCAGCCTGGCAGGCGCTTATACGAAAGAACGGCTCGATGTGAAGCGGCATGTGTTCTGGCGTGCTTTCAGCCATTACGTCCGAAGCGGACAAGCCTTATCCGAACTACGAACTGAAGGAGTGAATGCGTAGTGGCGATTCTAGTAACGGGAGCGGCTGGTTTCATCGGCTCGCATGTATGCCATCGATTGCTGGACGAGCGCCAGCGAGTCATAGGCATCGATAATTTCAACGATTATTACGACGTTGGTCTGAAGCGGGATCGATATGCGGCTCTGGAGGCACGGGACGGATTCATCGGCCGCGAGCTTGACGTCGCTCGATATGAGCCGCTGCTTGCCCTGATGAAAGAAGAGGGCGTAACGACGGTTATCCATTTGGCGGCTCAGGCGGGGGTTCGATACAGCCTGACGAATCCTTTTGCCTATCTGGAATCGAATCTGACAGGGTTCGGGCATGTGCTGGAAGCTTGCCGTCAGTTGGGCGTTCAGCATCTGATCTATGCTTCGTCGAGCTCGGTCTATGGGGCGAATGCCAAAATGCCGTTTGCCGTGCATGACAATGTCGACCATCCTGTCAGCTTATATGCGGCAACCAAAAAAGCGAATGAGCTGATGGCGCATACCTACAGCCACTTGTACGGATTGCCGACGACGGGACTTCGGTTCTTCACGGTATACGGACCGTGGGGCCGACCGGATATGGCTTACTTCAGCTTCACGAAGCGTATTGCGGAAGGGCTGCCTATTCAAGTGTTTAACGGCGGCAACATGCTGCGCGATTTCACCTATATCGACGACATCGTGGAGGGTATCCGCCGATTGATCGACAAGGTGCCGCAGCCTGCCCCGGGCTGGGACCGCTTCGAGGCGGACCCTGGCTCCAGCTATGCGCCATATAAAATCTATAATATCGGCAACAATCGGCCAGTCGAGCTGATGATGTTCATCAAGACGATCGAAGAAGCGCTGGGACGCAAAGCTAAGATTGAATATATGCCGATGCAGCCTGGTGACGTACAGGCTACATTCGCTGACATCGACGATTTGTCCGCTGCGATCGGGTTCCGTCCCGTAACGACGATCGAGGAAGGCATCGGCCGTTTCGTCGACTGGTACAAGTCTTATTACGGCATTTCGGTTCAGAAGGCGGTAACCTCATGAGACGGATTGCCCATATTTGCACTTCCGGCATCAGCCACCACATTATGGGCGATAAGCTGCGGCTGCTGCAGCAAGAAGGCTGGGATGTGACGTTCATTACGTCGACGGAAGGGACGAACGCGAGCGTTCGAGCGGCCTACCCATTCCGGTGGGAGCATATCGCGATGGAACGCTCGATCAAGCCGCTGGCGGATCTTGCCTCGATTATCGCGATGTATCGATTGTTCCGTAAGGAGCGCTTCGATGTCGTTCATACCCATACGGCCAAAGCAGGATTAATCGGACGAGTGGCAGCGAAGCTGGCGCGTGTGCCGGTCGTTATGCACACGAGCCATGGCCTGCCATTCTATGAGGGACAGCCCAAGCCTGCTTATTGGCTCTATCGCCTGCTCGAGAAGCTGGCAGCACGGTTCAGTGACGCCCTTGCCTCGCAGAACGGGGCAGATGCAGATATGCTGCGCAAGCTGGCGCCTTGGCGGCCTGTCTACACAGAAGGCAATGGCGTTGATCTGGATAGGCTGGACGCGGCAGCCGCCCAAGCGGATGAGGAACGGCTGGCTATGCTGCGGAAAGCGTATGGCCTGTCGGCTCATAAGCCTCTCCTCTTCGTCGCAGCCCGCTTCGAACCGGTCAAGGATCACGGTCTGCTGCTGGATGCGCTGAAGCGGGTCAAGCAGGAGGGGCGGCTTCACTGGACGACCGTCCTCGCTGGCCAGGGCCCGCTGGAGGAGCAGGTACGGGGAAGATTGCAGTCAGAGGGCTTGGCAGAGGATGTTGTCATCGTCGGTCAACAGTCTACGATCATCCCTTGGCTTAGGCTGGCGGATGCCGTCGCCCTGACGTCGGAGAAGGAAGGGATTCCGCGTTCTATCATGGAAGCGATGGCGCTGGGCAAGCCGGTAGTCGCTACCGATGTGCCTGGCACTCGAGAATTAGTGGTGCACAACGAGACGGGGCTGTTAGCCGAGTACCGGGACGCAGGCAAGCTGGCTCATGCACTCTGCGAGGTTATGCATGCTGAGAGCAAGCGCATCCAGTTCGGTGCGGCTGGAAGAGCAAGGATCGCATCGGCCTTCACCGAGGCGATTGTCGTGCAGCGATTGCTAGGCATGTACCGCGAGACGGCCCGAAGGAAGCAGAGAGAGCGCGGCTTGCGCAATCGGCTCCGTGCAGCAGCGAAGCGGGCCTTCGATCTGGTGGTCTGCGTGCCTGCATTTATTGCGCTGCTGCCCGTGTATGGCATTGTCGCTTTGCTCGTCAGGCTGAAGCTTGGATCGCCTGTGTTGTTCCGGCAGCAGCGTCCGGGCAAGTATGGCATGCCGTTCATGATGTACAAATTCCGCACGATGACCGATGCGGCCGATGCGTCCGGGCGGCTGCTGCCGGACGAGGTGCGGCTCACGACTTTCGGCAAAATCCTTCGTAAGCTTAGCCTTGACGAGCTGCCGCAGCTGCTCAATGTCATTCGGGGACAGATGAGTCTAGTCGGCCCTCGGCCTTTGTTAATGGAATATATGGCGCTCTATACCGAAGAGCAGGGACGCCGCCACGACGTGCGGCCAGGCATTACCGGCTGGGCGCAGGTGAACGGCCGCAACGCACTGTCCTGGGAAGAGAAGTTCAAGCTCGATGTCGAGTACGTTGATCGTCAAACGTTAGGCCTGGATCTCCGTATTCTTGCTATGACCGCAGCTAAGGTGTTGAAGCGGGAAGGCATCGCACAGCCGGGCACAGCGACGATGACACGGTTCACAGGCGAACGCGGGACAGGCGGTGTGCGATGGTGAGGCATCATTACGCAGAGAAGCGGCCTATCATCGTCATCGGACAAGGCGGTCATGGCCGCGTAATTATGGAGCTCGTGCGTGTGTCACCGCAATATCGTCTGACGGCTATCGCCGATGATCGGTATTCAGAAGTCACCTTATGCGCCGGTCTTCCTTACGGTCCGATTGACGCCGTTCCGCTCATGCTGGAGGATGAACCAACCGCTCAGGTTGTAATCGGCATTGGCGATAACAAAACTCGCAGGGCGATTGCAGAACGGCTTAGCCTTGCAGATCTCAGCTATGCGGCGCTGGTTCACCCCGGCGCACATGTAGCGGGCGACGTACGACTTGGACCAGGCGCAGTTGTGATGCCAGGCGCGGTCATCGGCCCGGGCGCCGTCATTGGTGCGCACGCCATCGTCAACTCCGGCGCCGTCGTCGAGCATGACGCGGTCGTTGGTCCGTTCGCACACGTGTCCCCGAACGGAACGCTGGCCGGCGCCGCCACTGTCATGGAGGGCGCGCATGTTGGGAGCGGAGCTGTTCTGATCCCCGGCGTACGGTTAGGGCATTGGTCGATCCTCGGTGCGGGTGGTGTCGCCATACGTGACGTACCGGATGCGGCGACCGCCGTTGGCGTTCCGGCTCGTGTCATCCCGCGCAATGTTTAGCGATAATCGTAAGCCGCTGCGGAGTAGTCGTCCAGCAGCAAGGCTTGTACATTCACTTAGTCAATGGGGGGATTATTCATGAATCAACGCATCTTCTTATCGCCGCCGCATATCGGGGAGGCGGAAGCGGGCTTCGTTGCGGAAGCGTTCGATAGCAACTGGATCGCGCCGCTTGGTCCCAATGTAGATGCGTTCGAGCAGGAGCTTGCCTCCTACGTCGGGGCGCAGGGCGCAGTGGCGCTCTCCTCTGGTACAGCGGCGATTCATCTGGCGCTCAAGCTGCTTGGTGTCTCGCGGGGTGACGTCGTGTTCGTCTCGTCGCTGACCTTTATTGCGAGCGTCAACCCCGTATTGTACGAAGGGGCGGAGCCGGTCTTTATCGATGCCGACGAGGCCACCTGGAACATGTCGCCGCGAGCGCTTCAACGCGCGTTGGAAGCTGCGAAGCGTGCGAGCAGGCTGCCCAAGGCGGTTATCGTCGTCAGCCTGTACGGGCAGAGCGCTGACATGGGGGCCATCGCGGATCTGTGCGGGCATTACGGCGTTCCGATTGTTGAGGATGCGGCAGAATCGCTTGGTGCGACATACCGAGGCGCAGCAAGCGGTACATTCGGACAGTTCGGTATCTATTCCTTTAACGGGAACAAAATTATGACGACCTCCGGCGGCGGCATGCTGGTCGGGCAAGATCTCGAGGCATTGAAGCTTGTCCGGTTCTGGGCCACGCAATCAAGGGATCCGGCGCTGCATTATGAGCATTCGCAGCTTGGGTTCAATTACCGGATGAGCAACGTCCTCGCTGGCATAGGGCGGGGACAGCTGCAGGTGCTGGACAGCCGCATCGAGGCAAGGAGAGGAATCTTCGACCGTTACGCTGCCGCTTTCTCGGATACGGAGGGCGTCAGCTTCATGCCGGAAGCCTCCTATGGCCGCGCGACCCGCTGGCTTACGGCGATGACGCTAGACCCGAAGGCAACGGGCACAACGCCGGAAGCGTTGGTTCATGCGCTTGCGGAAGCGAATATTGAAGCAAGGCCGGTATGGAAGCCGATGCATCTGCAGCCTTTGCTCCGTGAATACGCTTATTATCCTGACCTGGATATTCCGCTGGGCAGCGTGTCGGATCAGCTTTTTGCGCAGGGCATCTGTTTGCCGTCTGGATCGTCATTAACGTTGGAGCAGCAGAATCGCGTTATCGATTGCATTCACAGCCACCTGTCGGACAGCCGCAGACTGGCAACCATGCTTGCTGCGAATGGCGGCTAACCTCAGAGCGAGCTTGTTCTTTCAATAAACTAATCTAACTAAGGGGGATCTTCCCATGAAAGTACGCAAAGCGATCATTCCAGCAGCCGGTCTTGGCACGCGGTTCCTGCCCGCAACGAAAGCGCAGCCGAAGGAGATGCTTCCAATCGTCGACAAACCGACGATTCAATACATCATCGAAGAGGCGATTGCCTCCGGCATTGAAGATATTCTGATTGTCAGCGGCCGCGGCAAGCGGGCGATTGAGGACCATTTTGACAAAACGTTCGAGCTTGAAGACGCCCTATCCAAGAAAGGCAAGTCCAAGGAGCTGGAGCAAATCCAGCGCATCTCCGAGATGGCGAACATCCACTATATTCGGCAAAAGGAGCCGCGCGGCCTTGGACACGCCATCTGGTGCGCGCGCAGCTTCGTCGGGGATGAACCGTTCGCCGTATTGCTGGGCGACGATATCGTACAGTCGGACGACCCGTGCTTGGGCCAGCTCGTTCGGGTGTATGAGCGCTATTCCTCGTCGATCGTGGGCGTGCAGCGGGTAAGTGATGACGATGTTTCCAAATACGGTATTATCGCACCGCGAGGCTCGTCGATTGAACCATCGGTCTTCTTCCTCGACGGACTCGTCGAGAAGCCATCTCGCAAAGCGGCGCCGTCCAATTACGCGATCATGGGGCGGTACGTGCTGACGCCGGACATTTTTGAAATCTTGGAAAACCAAGAGCCGGGCGCAGGCGGTGAGATCCAGCTGACCGATGCCATCAAAAAGCTGAACGACCGCAAGACGGTGCTCGCTTATAACTTCGATGGCGTCCGTTACGATGTTGGCGACAAATTCGGTTTTATCCGCGCAACGCTCGACTTTGCTCTGCAGCGGGAAGACCTGCAGAACGACGTGCTCCAATACGTTCAGTCGGTGTATGACAAGCATTTTTCCATTCTGAATAAGGTGGCGAAGTAACGATGCGGAATATTGCGGTAATCGGAACGGGATATGTTGGACTCGTATCGGGCTCTTGCTTCGCAGAGGTAGGCAATCGAGTGATCTGCTGCGACGTGGATGAGCGCAAAATCAGCTTGCTGCAAAGCGGCGTTGTACCGATCTATGAGCCGGGGCTGGAGGAGATGGTTGCGCGCAACAAGGAGCAGGGCCGGCTGCATTTTACGACGGATGTAGGGGCAGCGATTGAAGCATCGGACATTATCTACATTGCGGTTGGCACGCCGATGTCGGAGACGGGCGAAGCGGATATGCGGTACGTGATGTCGGCAGCCAAGAAGATCGGCGAGCATCTGAACGGCTACAAGATTATCGTGAACAAAAGCACCGTGCCCGTCGGGACCGGCGAGCTCGTGCGTGAGGTCATACAAGCCAACACACTGGCACCATGGGCGGCGTTCGATGTCGTGTCGAATCCGGAGTTTCTGCGCGAGGGCTCTGCGCTGTCGGATTGTATGAACATGGACCGCGCCGTTATCGGCTCGGACAGTGCTGAGGCGGCAAGCGTGATTGCAGAGCTGCACGCTCCGTTTCATACACGGATTTTCAAGACCGATCTAGAAAGCGCTGAGATGATCAAATATGCAGCGAACACGTTTCTCGCGACGAAGATTTCGTTCATTAATGCGATCGCGAACATTTGTGAGCGGCTTGGTGCGAACGTGAGCGACGTGGCTGAAGGGATGGGAATGGACAGCCGCATCGGCGGCAAGTTTCTGCAGGCAGGCATCGGCTATGGCGGCTCCTGTTTCCCGAAGGATACATATGCGCTTGCTCACATCGCGGACAAGTCCGGCTATGAATTCGAGCTGTTGAAGTCGGTCATCCGAACGAATCAGAAGCAGCGGATGCTTGTAGTGGACAAGCTTCGCGAAGCGGTTGGCTCACTCTCAGGTAAGCGGATCGCGGTGCTGGGTCTGGCATTCAAGCCTAATACAGACGATATGCGAGAGGCGCCTTCGCTTACGATCGTGCCGGAGCTGCTGCGCGCGGGCGCATCGGTGCGTGCGTACGATCCAATCGCAAGCGATGCAGCAAGCCGATTGCTCCCGTGCGAGGTGCTATACGCGGATTCAGTGGAAGAGGCGGTTAGTGGATGTGACGCCTGCGTCATTCTTACGGAATGGAGCGATGTGGTTGGCATGTCCCTGGCACAAGTGCGAACGCTGTTGGCCAAACCGATCGTCATTGACGGCCGCAACTGCTTCAGCCTGGATGAGATGGAGCGGGAAGGCTTCGTCTACTATTCCATTGGCCGCAGGCCGATCGGCGCTGTGAATGCAGAGCGGAAGTCGGTTAATTTTTGACCACATAAGTTTTCTCACCGAAAGGGGGTGAACGATAGCAGAGGCTTCCGCTCTGCGGTGGCAGTTGGTCGAGCTGGAAGAGTAGAGCAGGACCTTGTAAGGGTGCGTTCGAGTTCGGGTTGTAATGCCATGCCCGACGTTGTGAGGCGTTGTTCGATAAGCAGGACGACACTCGTTGCAAGGCAATTCAAGGATGGAGCCAGGGCGCATCCGGCCTAGCCTGACAATAGCAGCGAACGATGAACCGACGCGCAAGCTATCGATGGCAGCGGGCCCCTTGGACTCCAAGGAAGGATGGTTATAATGCGTAAACCTATACGCGGATTCATTGCGCTGACTGTTGCAGCGGCACTCGTGCCGGCGATGACGGCGCAGGCCGCTTCGCCATTTAAGCCGGTGATCGCTTCGGTCGTGTCCAAACATACTTCGTCCACTGGTTCGCTCCTGTTCGGATCGTTTGGTATAGGAAAGCTGAGTGTTCAGTCACCGCTTGAGCTGCTGAAGCAGAGCGCTGCGGAAAAGCAGAACGGTGAGGATAAGGACGGCGGCAAGGGCAACAACGGCAACAGTGGTAATAACGGCAAGGGTAACAATGACAAAGGCAACAATGGCAACAATGGCAACAAGGGTAAGGATAATGGAAACAACGGTAATAACGGCAATGATAATGGTAATAACGGCAAAGGAAACAGTAACGGGAACAACGGCAATAAGGGTAACAGCGATAATGGTAATGGTAATGGTAATGGTAATGGTAATGGTAACAGCGGCAACAAAGGTAATGGCAATGGTAACAGTGGCAATGGCAGCGGCAACAGCGGCAATGGCAATGGCAATGGTAACGGTAACGGAAACAACGGAAACGGCAATGATCTAGAGCAAATTAAGAAAGAGCAAGCGATTTACAACGACACGGGGTATACGCTCGTTAAGCTGCGCAATGCGTGCCAAGCGGAGCTGACCGATTATGCGGTGCAATTCACGACATTGACAACGACGCATGAGAAGACGGTCCTGTATAAAACGGCTAGCGATGCGTTCACGTCGTGCACATCCCAATACCGTACGGTAATGGATGATGCTATTACGAAGCTTGCAGCGATTGGCGGAGACCCAGCTCTGCTGGAGCCAATGCAGACGCGTTATCAGGAAGAAATCGTCGAGGGCCGTGCGCAGCTGAAGAGCATCGTCGGCAAGTAAATGAAGTAACACGACAAAGGGATATCCGCCAGCAGCTGCTGTAGGGATATCCCTTTTCTAATAGTAGAAGGACAAACTCAATGATTATAAATTGCTCGACTCGTACCTGTCACTATGCCCTCATCTAGATGATGGAATGGTTTGCCAGGAAAAGCCGCCGAGTGGATCGCGCGAGAGTTAGATGCGAAAAAACGCAGCTAACCAGCCGCAGAATGGATCGCGCGAGAGTTAGTTGCGAAAAAACGCAGCTAACCGGCTGCAGAGTGGAATGCGCGAGAGCTAGCAGCGAAAAAACGCAGCTAACCGGCCGCCGAATGGATCGCGCGAGAGTTAGTTGCGAAAAAACGCAGCTAACCGGCCGCAGAGTGGAATGCGCGAGAGCTAGTAGCAAAAAAACGCAGCTAACCGGCCGCCAAGTGGATCGCGCGAGAGCTAGTAGCGAAAAAACGCAGCTAACCGGCGGCTGAATGGAGAGCGCGAGAGCTAGCAGCGAAAAAACGCAGCTAACCGGCCGCCGAGTGGATCGCGCGAGAGTTAGTTGCGAAAAAACGCAGCTAACCGGCCGCCGAGTGGATCGCGCGAGAGCTAGTAGCGAAAAAACGCAGCTAACCGGCCGCCGAATGGAGAGCGCGAGAGATAGATGCGAAAAAACGCAGCTAACCAGTCGCAGAATGGATCGCGCGAGAGCTAGCAGCGAAAAAACGCAGCTAACCGGCTGCCGAGTGGATCGCGCGAGAGCTAGCAGCGAAAAAACGCAGCTAAGTATGCGCAGAGAAACCTGCACTTTCTGCAGCTTTCAAGTCGAGATGTCGGTTGACACTCGTACCGCCCCACCGCCCGCTTGCAGCTGCGCGACGTGCAGCAGCTGAAGCTATCGATCCTATCGACTCCACAGGATTACACCGATTTTCTATCGATTCCGCAGCATTATTGCATCCCTGTTTGGTCTAGGCAGCTAGCCTGTCCAAGACAAGTCAAACGGCTGCCTTCGACCCGCGCCTGACGATCCCCATTGCATTAAAGCACGAGATCGCAAGCCTCAACCGGCATCCAATGCTCGTCTTGTCCGTCCCACTTCACGTTGCAGCCGATCGGATTCGTCAATGCCACCGACACCGGCTGACCGCTTGTCAGCTCAGCTAGCGCATTGTCGAGGTCGTTGACCGTCATGCGCGTCGTATCGCGCGGATAATCGACGCCGCGTCCCGTGTACACAAGCTTGCGTTCCTGATTAAACACGTAAAAATGCGGCGTTCGCAGCGCACCGTACGCCTTTGCAACATCCTGTGAATCATCGCGGAGATACTTCCACGGGAATTGTTTCTCTTCCATCCGTGCGACCATATGCTCGAACGAGTCAAGCGGCTTCGTGGCGACGCTGTTGCTGTTAATGCCGACGAATGCGACACCGAGGTCCGCATATTTCTCAGCGGTTGCGCGTGTTACCTCATCCGAACCGACGACATAAGGACAATGATTGCAGGTGAAGAAGACGACGAGCACCGGCACTTCTTTGAAATCAACGAGCGAATACGTACGACCGTCTGTTGCAGGCAGTGTGAAATCTGGCGCTTGCTGCCCTAGCTGTAAGGTGAATGACATTGTGAATCCCTCCTTTTCCCCTTCGTATTCGACCCTTACCGTTGTAATTCCTTCCGATATTTGAGCGGAGTCATCCCCGTATGCTTACGGAATGTATGTTGAAAATGAGACAAGTTCCCGAAGCCCGAAGCTTCGGCGATCTCGAGCACCTTCTGGTCGGTCGTGCGGAGCAATTCCTGTGCGCGCCGTATACGGACGAGCTGGACGAATTCGGAATAAGTGAAGCCCGTCGAACGCCGGAACAGCCGGCTTAGGTGTGAAGGGCTGAAGTAAAACTGCTGCGCAATCTCATCCAGCCCTAGCGGTTCCTCGCAGTGGCCCAGAATATAATCAATGACAGGCTGAATTCGCCCCTCCGTTACCGTCGCAGGAACAGGACGCATCGCATGCTCCTCGCCATACCGCTTCATTGCGCGTCCGACGGTCAGCAGCAGCTGCGACAGCAAGGCATGCAGCATAGGCTCGCGCGCATGCTTGTTGCTGTTGAATTCGTCACACATTTGAACAAGTAATCGTTCAATCTCCGCTTGATCTTCCCCGATGAGCGGAAGCAGCGGCGACGGCATGCGGAACGCTTCGAGATGCAGCGGCATGACGTGCATACCTAGCTGGAGGAAGGACAGCGAGAAATGAACGAGTATTCGTTCATGGCCGGATGCATCCGGATCGTCAATCGTACGATGAATGACGCCAGGTGGTATAAGCACCAACGTGCCGGGAGTGACGCTATAGGTCTGATCGCGCACGAAATAACGTCGGCCGCCAGAGACGAGATAATACATTTCGAATGTATCTTCCATTTGGTTCGACATCGTGAACGGGTGCTGACGCGCGATCCGTTCGACGAACAGTAACTGCTCGTTCATGGTGACACTCCTTTACGCGAATGCGAATGAACTGCGAATAAATAAATAGGTTTCACCTTATCCCTTATAGGAGCATAATAACACACTTTCTTAATTATTTGAGCGGAATACGATTAGAAAATGGTTTATAGATGCTATAGGATGAAGGTAATGAAAGCGAATGCAAAACCTTTAGGAGGGTCTCCGAGATGACGAAGAAGAAGTACGTACTGGTAGGCTGCGGCAGCCGCAGCGAAATGTTCTATGGTGCGCTTGCGCGCGATTTCCGTGAAACGTCGGAGCTTCTTGGCTTCTGCGATATTAACCGGACGAGAATGGCGCTTGCGAACCGTTACTTGCGTGAGAAATACGATCACCCAGAGGTTGCGACCTACGGTGCAGATGCATTCGATACGATGATCGAGGAGCAGAAGCCGGATGTCGTTATCGTGACGACGGTTGACCGTCTGCACCATCACTATATTATTCGTGCAATGGAAGCGGGCTGCGACGTTATTAGCGAGAAGCCGATGACGGTCGACGATGAGAAGTGCCGTGAAATTATGGACGCTGTTGAGCGTACTGGCCGCAAGCTGCGCGTTACGTTCAACTATCGGTATGCTTCGTACCATTCCCGCATCAAGGAGCTGATCATGTCGGGTGTGATTGGCGAAGTGAACTCCGTCCATTTCGAATGGCTGCTCAACACGGTACACGGCGCGGATTATTTCAGAAGATGGCATCGTGACAAAAGAAACAGTGGCGGCCTGCTCGTCCACAAGTCGACGCACCACTTCGACCTCGTCAACTTCTGGCTTGGCACATATCCAGAGACTGTATTCGCGTTCGGCGATCTGCGCTTCTATGGCCGCGAGAACGCGGAGAAGCGCGGGGTAACGGAATTCTATCAGCGTGCTTACGGCAGCGAAGCTGCGAAGAACGATCATTTTGCCCTGCATCTTGACCAGAACGAGAACCTGAAAGCGATGTACCTCGATGCAGAGCATGAGGACGGCTACCAGCGTGACCAGAGCGTGTTCGGTGATGGCATCAATATCGAAGACACGATGGGCGTTACGGTGCGCTACCGCAACAAAGCGATCCTTACGTATTCGCTTAATGCATACATGCCATGGGAAGGCTTCAACGTTGCATTCAACGGCAGCAAAGGCCGGATCGAGCTTAAGGTTGTCGAAACGTCTTACGTTAACGGCGGCGGCGACAAAGCGCTTGAAGGAGCGGCTGTTGGTTCGAGCATCATCGTGTTCCCAATGTTCGGTGAGCCATACTCTGTTGAGCTTCAGACAGCGAAGGGCGGTCACGGCGGCGGCGACCCTGTGCTGCTGAACGATTTGTTCGGCGTTCCCGCACCAGATCCATTGAATCGCGCAGCATCGCACGTCGACGGCGCTATGTCCATCATGACCGGCATCGCCGCGAACCAGTCGATCCGCACGGGCCTCCCGGTACGGGTGTCGGATTTGTTGAAGTAGAAGGTAGAGAATAAGAATTGTCAGAAGGATAGGCAATAGGTTAAGTGATAGAGCCCAAAGAAGCGCAGGATGCTTTTTTGGGCTTTTTTTGCCGTGAGAAGTAGGAATACCGATTACTACCTGGATCTATGATTACAATGCCGGGCACATCCGTTACAACCCGATAAAGACTATAATTGGTCAAATAACCACTATAGCAACCATAAGCGCATGGCACACGACGATTCGCTAAGCACCACTGTGACGCTTATGGTGAGACAGGGAGGCTCCTACGGTTTCTATTGTTGCTATTTGCAGAAAAAACGCGTGATCGAACCGCTAACGGTTGCCCACAAGGCTATTTCACGATTTGCGGCCTATTTCTTATGTTTTCGAGGCATTAGGGCCTATTCACAACCGTTACAACCTGATAAATACCATAATTGGTCAAATAACCATTATAACAACCGTAATCGCATGCCACACGACGCGAGCGTATTCTGGATTGGCTGGAAGCGATTGAGATCCAGCACATGATCGTAGCGTAAAATGTTCGTTCAGCGGCCCAATCGTTAAAGACCCCGATCAGCAGCTGCTGATCGGGGTCTTCCGCTTCTTGTGCATGCGCGTTATTGAAACTTCGAGATCGTCTTGTCCATCGCTCGAATTCGTTCGAAGAAAGCGTCGGACGCGCTGGATACTTCCTGGAGCGTTGCGATCTGCTCCTCGCCGCGGGCGGCAATGCTGTTGATCTCCTCCTTGACGGAGTTTGTATGCGCCTTCACGTCTTCAAGCAGCTGGTGCGCGTGCGTCATCCGCTGCATGGCATCCTGCATATCGACATGCATGGCGTCAGCCTCGCGTTGGACTTCATGGTTCGCTGTATGGATATGGCGCAGCGCGTGATCGACGGACGCGGAGTTGTGCTGACCTTCGGTAAGCAGTGTGCTGCTATCCGTCATTTGCCGGCGAATGAGGCCTAGCTGCGTGTTCAAATCTGCAATGTTCGATTCAATCGTCGCGGCAAGCTCGCCGGACAGCCCCGCAAGCTGCTTCACTCGCTGCGCGATCACGGCGAAGCCTTTGCCAGCTTCGGCGGACCGAGCCGCCTCGATGGAGGCGTTAAGCGATAGCAGATTCGTCTCACTCGCAATGCTTCGGATTTGCTGCAGCTGTTCGGTCGTCTCGGCAATTCGCTGTTCGAGCAGCTCTGTACTTGTCTCGACTGCTGTGACCGTATGCTTCAATTGATCGAAGGAGTGCAGGAATGTATTCATATCGCGAATGCCGCTGTCCGCAAGCTGTACCGATTGGCGCGCATGCAGCTGAATGCCATTCGCTCGATGAACAAGCTCCTCGAACGAGGCGTATAAGCTGTCGAATTGCGCTGCCGCGGAATGGGTAAGGCGTTCTTGCTCATGCATCGACAGCGAGATGGATTGCGTCTTCATAGCGATTTCTTCGCTTGCCTGATTGTTATCCCGAATGCCTTCATACATGTGGTCGGAAGAGGTGGATACTTGTTCGCTCGTCTCTCGGACGCTTGTAATAATGGAGCGAAGGCTGAGCAGCATGGCGTTGTAGGAGCCATTCAGCTTGCCGATTTCGTCCTTGGTCAGCACATCGATCGTAGGAACGGATAGGTCGCCATTCTCCAATCGGGACAGACTATATTGAAGGGTTGTGAGAGGCTGAGCAATCCCGCGTGACACCCGGAAGGCAATGAAGAGAGATAATGCAATAATACCGGCGCTAAGCCCTAAGAAGATAGATATGCTTTGGACGAAAGAGCTCGTAATTTCATCCGCTCTCGCTTCCGATGAAATCAGCTTCTCTCGAATAATGCTCTGCACCTGTTGATCGATGAGTGTCGTCGTCTCCGTTAAGTAGTCATACGTGGCCGTTGTGTCATCAACAGCAGCACCATCTGCGAGCTGGCCTTTCAGCTTCGCTACTATTTCGGAGAGGGAATCCAACGTGTTGCGCAATTCCTCCGTCCGTTTTAGAACGACCTTATCACGCTCACTTGCTGTGAATTGCTGCAACCGCTCATTCATATCATCCAGCAGCTTGTACTGCCCGCCCTCCTCGAACGATATCATTCCATTTACCACTTGAAGGACTTCTTCATCAAGCGCCGGCTTGAGCAGCCCATTCATCGTATTCGCCTGTGAGGTTGCTTCGAGAAGGCTGTTATACTCTTGCAGATAACCGTAGAATCGGTAAGACTGGATGCCGCCAAGCGTGACCACGAGTATGATGACTGCTGCGAAAGCAATCGTTAATTTCAAACGAATAGATTTCAGTTGTACCGAGAATCGAGAACGCTGCTGGCGCTGCATGAGTATTCCTCCTAAGATGATGTTCCTACTTATATCCTATATTAATCGCTTTTATTGGAAATTCAATGTGAAATTTAGCAACTCTATGAACAAATAAATAAAATAAAATGATTAATATCAAGATTGGATACGCTTGTGCAAAGAACGTTTCTGTCAGATGCGAGGATGGAGCGGATATAATGAAGCTATCCATTATCTATCGCATGCAGGAGGTTTATAGGCCATATGAAGCTAACGGAACAGCAGCTGTCGAAGCAGCAGTCCATCCTATCGCAGGCGCGCCAAGTGTCAGAGCAGGGACCCTTCAAGCCAGACTGGGATTCGTTGAAGCAATTCCAAGTGCCGGAATGGTACGAACGGGCGAAATTTGGCATTTTCATTCACTGGGGCTTGTTTGCCGTACCTGCCTTTAATAACGAATGGTATTCACGCAACATGTATCAAGAAGGGTCACCGGAGTGGAAGCACCATGCAGAGACGTTCGGGCCTCATACGGAGTTCGGCTATAAGGACTTCATTCCGATGTTCCATGCAGACAAATTCGATGCTGATCAATGGGCCGATCTATTCGTGAAGTCGGGTGCGCGTTATGTTATCCCTGTAGCGGAGCATCATGATGGGTTCCAAATGTACGGCAGCGAGCTGTCGGAATGGAATGCCGTTCAGATGGGGCCGCGCAAAGATATTATTGCAGAGCTGGGCGCTGCGGCGCGCGCCCGCGGCTTGAAGTTCGGCGTATCAAGTCACCGTGCGGAGCATTGGTGGTTCTTCGATGGCGGCCGCAAGTTCCCTTCGGATGTGCAGGATCCGGCCTTCGAATCGTTCTATGGACCAGCAGCTGACGGGCCGGAAGACCATCATGATCCGTCGCTGGCTCCGCCGGATGCCGCTTTCCTCGACGATTGGCTGGCACGCACTTGCGAGCTGGCGGATAAGTATGCGCCGGATATCGTTTATTTTGACTGGTGGATTCAGCAGCATGCATTCGAGCCGTACTTGCAGCAGTTCGCTTCCTACTACTATAACCTCAGTGTGGAACGGAACAAGCCAGCTGCGATCAACTATAAGTATCACAGCTTTCCAGAAGGCACGGCTGTCTATGATGTTGAACGCGGTCAGCTGAAGGGTATTCGTGAGCCTTTCTGGCAGACGGATACGGCCGTTTCCTATAACAGCTGGTGTTATGTGAAGAATCAGCAATACAAGCCGGTTGAAGACATTGTGAGCGACTTGGTCGATATCGTGAGCAAGAACGGCTCCTTGCTGCTCAACATCGGACCGAAGGCAGACGGAACGCTGCCGGATGAAGAGATCGCGATGCTGGAGACGATTGGTCAGTGGCTGTCCATTAACGGCGAAGCGATCTATGATTCGAAGCATTGGACGATCTACGGCGAAGGACCTACCGCTGTGCCGGAAGGCGCGTTCTCGGATGGCAAGCGGGATAAATTCACGCATCGAGATATTCGTTTCACGGTTAAGAATAACGTGCTGTACGCAATCACGCTGCGCAATCCAGGTGCCGAGGATATCGTGATCGAATCGCTTGGGGAAGCGGCTGGCTTGTACCAAGAAAGCATCGGGCGCATCGACCGGCTTGGCTGGGAAGGTGAAGTGCAGTGGGTGCGCGGGCAGGATGCATTGACGATTCGCGGTGTTGAAACGGATGGTGTACTGCCCGTTGTTTTCCGCATTACGCAGGCTTAACGGCAGTGTCCATTTCCATCGATTCCTTGCGATAAGTGCTAATTTTGGGTAACATGAAGGAAAGTTTGCTACTAGCTATTGTCCAGTCAGCACACAGGGAACGGAGCGGAAATGGGCATGTCGAATATTCAATGCGCCGGCTGCGGCGCCGAGAAGCCGCCGGAAGCGTATCCGAAGCGGTCGGGACGACAGACGCGTCGCGGTGTTTGCCGCGCTTGTCTGCGTTCGCGCAAGCGGCTGCGTGCATTAGGCAATGAGCACGCGGATCCGCCTGCAGCGCAAGCGCTAGACGGTGAGCAGGCCGCTGCCAGCGAAGCGGGCGCTTATGATGCCGCCGCCGCAGATACTGTGGGCGAGCAGCAGAAGCGCAAACGCAAGAAGAAACGCAGGCGCGGCAAGCGTGCGAAGAAGAAAGCCGGGCTGGAAGCGAGAATAGATGAAGCGGCAGATACGCAGTTAACAGCCGTAATGGAAGCAGTCCTTACAGAGCAAGAGAAGAATTCCGGTGAATTCGTCGACGCTGAACGGAATAATCTTGAGACTGCCGCAATGGAGCCATTCTCCGAGGACGAGGCGTCCGAGCAGGACAGCAGCGTCAAGCGCAAACGAAAACGCGGACGAAGACGTCGCGGCAAGAAGAAAGGCAAAGTTATTGTTTCCAGCAAGACCGATGGCGAGGAAGGTTACGAGGATCATTCGCCGGAGCTGCAGGCCACTCATGAAGACTCGTCGGAGCAGCTGTCTAGTGCCGAATCTTCCACTGATTCGGAGAGGCAGGCAGCAGAGCGCAGCGAAGAAGAGGCGCCCGTTAAGCGCAAGCGCAAACGGAAGCGCCGGCGGCGCAAGGGGAAGCGGAACGTGGAAGGAGAAGCGTCGATACCGGAGGCTGCAGTTCCGAAGCGGCCGGCTGTCCGACCGCCGAACAAGCGAATTATTCCGTTCAAAGGGCCTTTCACCTTTGATGCAGCGATTCTGAATGACAAAGGAACAGGGATGATCCGGCTTCGCGGGCGGCGTGAGACCGGCAAACGCTGGCATACGGAGATCGAGAAGGATATTGCGGTTCGGATGGTACAGGAAGGAGCCGCAGGCATTATTCACCCAAGGCTTATTCATAAGCTTTATACCAAAAGTGATTTCCGACTGCTCATTCTGCAGCGGGACAACTATGTGTGCCGCTACTGCGGGCAATTCGGCGATACGATCGACCACGTGATGCCGAAGTCCAAAGGCGGCTTATCGTCGCCTATGAATTGCGTTTGCGCATGCAGCGATTGCAATTTGCTGAAGGCTGACAAGCTCGACTTTCCATATCCGGACGATCCGGACGAATGATAACAAACAACGCCTTCATCTTCGCTTACGCAGCGAGGATGAAGGCGTTGTTCGTTAGCGCGCATTGGCAAGGTCCGGCATTGTAAGCCAGTCATAATGATGCATGTGCTGCTTGAATTGTTCTAGATCGAACACAATCGGGATGACATAGTCACCTTTATAATAGGTTTTCTCAGCGATCTGATGCATCGGTATTTTGAATGACACACGAAGCGCTCGACAGAATACGGGCTCGAGCAGCGTTACACAATATTTGAGGTTAAACGTTAGGCAGCAATGGAAGGCGGTCGACACGAGCTCGCCGGAATAGCGGAGCCCCCGAAATGGATGGAGCAGTGCGAATTTGTCGATTTCACCAATGCTGTCTGGATTCGCAATGAGGGATGGATGTTCGGCGAACGGAGCGATTTCGTCAATCGTGCTTTGACCTAGGACGTAGGGCTTAATCTCGGATGTACCGACAACTTGGCCATCGGGAGTAGTAACGATATAGCGGGCGATCACGCTGCCGGAATATTCCAGCTCGTACCCCTTCTCACGCCACACGGTTTCCCATACTTGATTGAATTGCACCAGGTCATGAGCGGTTTCTACTTGTCTGTACATCACATTCTTCCTTTCCTAATACGATTATGGCCGATTACGAGTCTGCAGCTGCTGCTGTATTTGGTCGCCCTCCAGTCCCTTCATTTGACAACTATGTTATCACTTTTCTATTAAAAAACGATAGGTCGAAGGTCTAATTATGGGAAAAATTGTAGATCGATGACAGTTAAGATTTGTACTTTACATGCTGAAGGATGTGCCGCCAATAGACGTCATTGTCGTGCCAGATATCATTCTGGCTGGGCAGCATGACGCCGCATGTATGCTTGTGGGGCCAGTGGTTCTCGACAAGGCTGGGTACAGGGTTATGGTTAACGAGCAGAATGTGGAATTCTCCTGTTACGATGGACGCCAACGCTTGCTCCAGCTCAAGCGCCTCCTCTGGCAGCCCCCCTGTGCGAATGAACAGAATACGCTTCGAGCTAGCAGCCTTGCTCAGAAAACGTTCGATTCGACGGTCCATCTTGGTACGGAACTTATCATAGTCGGGCCAATGTGCAGATGTATTGCGTGGATAAGGGAAGTCATGAACGATAATCATGTCGTTCGCAACATCCTTGAGGAAGACGAAGTTGTTCAATGTCGTATGGTAGACCAGATTATGCCGTAGGGCAAAATTCGAGAATCGATCGCGAATCATTCGAGTGACGTTCGGCAGATGCTGTACTTCTACCCAGTCCAGCACCCCGGTGAACGGCCGAATCCCGTTGCGTTCCAGTTGAATGGCAGGGAGACAATTCATCCCTAAGCTGAATATGGCATCGTATTGTCCTGCAATCTCGCGAAGCTCCATGTATATCTCCACTCTTTCTTATTCTTCTTACTCTATTCTATGAATGCGATTGATCGCCCGTACGGGCGAACTCTATCACTCATATAATAGAACGATTAGTTGCCGCATCACGGATGAGAGGAGACAGGGGCAGAAGATGAAGAATGCGGAGTATCGAATCGAGAAGCATCAAATGATACCTTTTCAGCTCACCGACTGGGAGGTGCCGATTGCGACGCTTACGGTTACGACAAAACAGCCGAACAAACGGGTGAGGCTTACTTGTGAGATCGGCTGGAGCAAGCCGCACACCGCTGATCTGGGCGAGCTTGAGATTGTCATTCGTCAATCGTCGGGCACTGGGGCAGAGCTATTCCGTGAATCGGAGATGTGTCACTGGAATGCGATGATGACGATGGATTGCGAGATTGCGATTCCAATCGCTGGGACTTATACGTATTACATGAATGCGGTGTCAGTTGGCAGACGTGCCATTCTTAATGGACCGATTTATTGGTATGAGGCATCTAACTCATAGCTTGAATACATCAGGAGGGATACGAATATGAAGACGACTTGGCTGCGGATGCCGAATTATCCAACTCCCTACGCGCTCAGTTCGAATGACGCAGATATGATACTGGCTGGCATCGAGAAGAACGGCGGCTATTATGAGCCTCACATCATGAATGCATTAAGGAATATTGTGAAGCCGAATGCGGTTTGTCTCGATATTGGAGCTAATATTGGCGCGATCTCGCTGGGGATGAGCACTTATGCATCGATGGGCAAAGTATTTGCGTTTGAGCCTTCGGCTGCGAACTTCAACTTCTTGACCTACAATATGGCTCAGAACCAGAGGGCGAATGTCGAGCCGCTCAAGCTGGGTGTTTTTGATCAAAATACGGAAATGCAGTTTTCCTATATTGATTTTGGCGGGGCCTGGTCGCATATAACGACGGAGCATGCGGAGCGGGGCTTTCAAGAAACGGTTCAATGCGTCCGTATTGACGATTGGGTGAAGGAGAGGAGCCTGAAGGCGCTTGATCTGATTAAGCTGGATGTTGAAGGAGCAGAAGTGCCGGCATTGAGAGGGATGAAGCAAACCATTGCGACGTTCAAGCCTGACCTGATTGTTGAATTTAACCCTACTGCACAGCAAACAATATTCGATGAAGAGCCACGTCAATTGTATAATGAACTGACTCGATTGTATCCGAATCTGTACATTCTCGACTTCAATTATACGGCACCTCGGCTGACCCGCTTCGAACAACTGATGGGGATGTTTCATGGCGGCCGTGAAGTTGTCGATTTGTATTGCACATTTAAAGGCTGATTCGATGAGAATGCGTATGAGGACAATGAGGTTTTTGTGAGAACAATCTAATCTTTTCCAGTATCTGCGTCATGAATGTCCGTAATCCCCATGTTAAGATGAATGGCATCGAAGGGAAGCATCAACTTTCCTCGACAGACATTTTCTTATCCGGGAGGAACGAACACATGAACAAGCAATATATTCGCAAGACTGTCGTTGGCGCCGTTATCGCTGGGATGGCGTTCGCCGGCATCGGGGCAGCAGGTCAAGCTTCCGCTGCTACGGTAAACTCGACACTGTATAAAACCATTGTCATCAGCAACAGCTCCGAGCTGAGCAAGCTCGCATCCCAATACGGGATTACGATAGATTGGAATTCGATCTGGAACTCATTCGGCAAAGGTACAATAACGGTAACGAAGCCTAGCACGGGAACGGGCAGTGGCACTACGACGACGAAGCCAAGCACAGGTACGAACACGAGCACAAGCACATATGCGCAGCAGGTTGTGACGCTTGTGAATCAAGAACGCGCGAAGGTCGGCTTGTCCGCGTTGACGAGCGATTCGCTCCTTAACACGGTTGCCTATGACAAAGCGAAGGATATGGCGGTCAACAACTACTTTAGCCATACTTCGCCGACCTATGGTTCTCCATTTGATATGATGAAAGCGTACGGTGTGAAATATTCGTATGCAGGCGAGAACATCGCAGCTGGTCAGAAGACGCCGCAAGAGGTTATGCAGGCATGGATGAACAGCGCAGGCCACAAGGCAAACATTCTGAGTCCTAACTACAAGAAAATTGGCGTTGGCTATTACAACGGCGAGTGGGTACAAGAGTTCACGGGCTAATTCAGGATTATATATTAATGAAGAAAGGCGCTGCGGGAAAACTGCGGCGCCTTGTTTGCGTTAGAAAAAGCTCGTTCGTGCAGAAAAGTTTTCTAGCGCGGCAGCACGCTATAACCGTCTTCATTAGATCTATTAAAGTTTGCTAATGAATGATCTTCACTAACCGCCTGCCTGCGCTTCTCAATAGCGGAAATGATAACCAACGACGAATTCTCGTTACAATACTCCAATGTCTGTAAGACGGCTGCGCATTGCGGCGCCAAGCGCGGCCGGATTGTAGCGAGTTGCAATGGTGTGAGCCGCTGCTGCGCCAAGTCGATAGCCAATTCTCCGATCGGACACGAGCTGCTCCATATAGGCTGCTGCATGGCGAAGATCGGGCTCTGCCCACCAGCCTCCCGCTTGATAAGGACCTACCGTAACCGGATTCGGCACGAGCGTATAGCGGACGGGGCATCCGTTATCCAGCTGAAGGAAGTCTGTATTGCCGGACCAGTCCGTTGCGATGACAGGCTTGCTCATCGCCATCGCCTCTGCGATGGCCAGACCGAACCCTTCGGCTCGATGCAGCGACACATAGGCATCACAGCATTGAATGAGCCCAGCCGTCTGCAGCCTAGTCATCGGCGCTTCGATCCAATACACATTGTGGCAGCCGGCAATACGCTGCTTCAGGTGCTCCAATACCGCTCCGCCAGTATTCGCATGATTGGCTTTCACAACGAGTCCGACGGCAGGATTAATCGCTCCGAAGGCATGGAGGAATGCATCAAGCGCGCCCATTGGATTCTTGCGTTCGACGAAGCTGTGGGTATCGAACATCGTCAAGAACAAGTAACAGTTGCCCGGTAAACCAAATGCCGCACGGCTGTATTGTTGGATAACCTGAGCTGGAGGAACGGCTATACCGTATGGCATCGTTAACACCGGTACCGGGCTTTTCTTCGCAACGACATCCCGAACGAAGCGGGATGGTGTCCATATCTCTTGAACATAAGGCCAGCTTCCTGTCCAGCTGTCCGGGATATCCGTCATTTCCCAGTGCCAATATCCGATTGTATATTTGCGATCAACGAGGTGATGGCCAAGTCGTCCGAGTACATGGGGCATATAGTCGGGATTGAATTGCATAATCGTACACTTGTGAACGGGAGCGTCAATCTCCAGATGAGCCCAGTTTAAGTCGGAAGCATTGCCGATCGATAACGAGTCACAGCTGATGATGGAGGCAGGGACACCTGCGCTTAGTAAAGAGGCAGCCTGAAGCCTGCATGCTTCACCGAGTCCAGAATCCGAACGGCTGAAGCCGACGATCTGTACCCCGGGTATCCCTTCAAGCTCAGGCTGTGGCGGTGCAGCGACAGGCAGAACAGATTTCGCACCGCCTCCTGCGTCGATACGGACTCTGCTGCGTGTATAGCGGCGCTGTGTACGTCTGTGTCTGCGTGCTGCTGCATTCCGCATGGATCGCGTACGGTAACCTTTCCGCGTTCGAGAAGCCGCCCGCCGCGTACGTTTATGACGTGCGGCCCGCTTGCTCATAGCATCAGCAGCCGATTCTTCATTCTTGCGGCTGCGTGGTCCCATGTGAAACGGCTGTGCATATCGGCGGCTGCGAATCGGCCTTTCTCTGCCGCTTCATACGGATGATCCGCGACATAACGCATTAATTCGATCATGTGGTCAAAATCCGGCTCCGCCCATTTGAAGCCGTGGTAGTAGACGCATCTTGCTTCTGCAGGCACAAGCCGTTTCACGCGCAGCGGATAGCTGTTCGATTCGTTCATGAACTCGGTCTGCGCACTCCAGTTGGTCGCGATGACGGGGAGACCGCTTGCCATCGCTTCTAAGATCGGCATACCCCAGCCTTCGCCGCGGGTCGGCAGAATGAAGCAGTCAGCTGAACGATACAGGCTGCCCATCCAGTGGGAAGGGATTTTATCGTTATGAAGCACTAGAATACGGTCCGCTGCAGAGCCCAGCTTCAGCTTACGAATTTCAGTTGGGACATCGATTGATGCATCGTTGTTAATGATTTTGCAGACAAGCCGAACATCATCCCGTCCGTCAAATGCTGCTGCGAATGCTTCTAGCAGCATTTCGGGCGATTTGCGCTCACCCCACTCGAATACGGAGAGGAAAGTGAACTTGTCGTCGAAGAACCGTTTGCCGCGAATGCCGGGGTGAAAATACTGCGGGTCTACACCAAGCGGCATCACATGAATCGGCACCTTAACGGCACTGTCGCGGAACGTCTGAAGATTGAATCGAGACGGTACCCATACCTCATTCATCGCATTGCATTGCTGTACCCAGTCTGCAGGGAGGCCATCGACCTCCAGCATCGTGTAGCCGATTTTGTAGTCGCCGTCATTTTTGAAGAACACGTCGCCCTGTCCATAAACGATATGAATGCGATCGCCTGCTGTGGACCGATTTTTGAACAAGTTAATGCGATAGTCTGGCCCTGTCTCGGGTTCACCGAATGGCAGCGGCGTTCCTGGTCCATACACATAACGGTACGATACTTTCACATGACTGCGGTCGAGTGCAAGCATCAGGTTTCTTGACGTTTCGGTATAGCCATACAAGGAAAGGAATGCGAGCGACTGCCAGTTCACTCGGCCCTCATAGCGCGATTCAAGCGGAGCGGCCCATTTGCTTCGGAATATTTCGCGGGAGTTGTTGTACATATCCCAGAAGTTGATGCCGTTTACGCGCGTAGACGTGTTGTGATAGTGATGCAAGGTGACGCGTCCGTCGCATACGACTCGATAGCCTGCCATGATCGCCTTCAAGCAGTAGTCTGTATCCTCGAAGTAGGAGAAATAATCGGGATCGAGGAAGCCGATGCGCTGGATAAGCTCTCTTTTCAAGTACGCGGTAGCGAAAATGACGCCCTGCACATCACGAATACTCGTGTATTGGCGCAGGTCATGCTCTTCGCCGCCAATTTGCTGGCCTTTTAGATCATCTGGCAGGATGTAGGTTCCTGCATGATGCAGATGGCCTTCAGGTCCGCGAAGACGGCAGCCGACGATGCCGATGTCATGCGATTGGTAGGCCGTCTCCTGCAGCTTCGACAGCCAGTCATGCTGCTCGGTGAGAATATCGTTGTTGAGCAGGACGATATCGCTGTCCGGCCTTGTATAAGGGAGCGCGGCATTATTGCCGGCTACGAAGCCGATATTGAACGGATGCGAAATGAGCTTCACCCATGGAATCGATTGTAGATAGCTGACCGTACCGTCAGTACTGCCGTTGTCGAATACGATCACCTCGGTCATCCCCGCTTGCAAGGAAGGCTGAAGGGCGTCCAGACATTTGCGCGTATAGTCAAGGCCATTCCATGTCAGGATGATAATCGTAACAGGGCGGGACAGCGGCTTCTTATCGATGATAACCGGCTCGATCGCGTGACCGGGATCGAAGGTGCCGTATTGTGGATCACGTTCATAGCGCTCCCAGCCGGAGACCGCGGGTCTTGTTCTAGCGCGTGCAGAACGCCTTCTGCGTTTGCTAATAATACGCCGCCGGCGATTTCTGATCGTGCCGCGTTTGCGCCGCAGCTTGGAGGCTTTAGCAGATCTTGAAGTTTTCGAACGGGAGCGAATGGTTCGTTTGCGTGCGCTGGAGGCACGGGATTTGGCGCGGGCCGAGCTTTTTGCTGAACGGGATGGCATATGGATTCACCTGCCCTCTTGGAATCAGAGTCGGATAGAGCTTATCGGAAGGAGGAACATGTCATAATCGTGTCTTGCATTATTCCTTGTCGTGCCCAAACTGATCCCGCCAATAGTCGAGCAGCTCTCGCATGGTCGTCTCGATTGGGATCTCAGGCTGCCAGCCGGTCTGGCTGGTGAACTTGGCTGCATCGCCGATAACGATTGGCACGTCGGACGGCCGCATCCTTGCGGCATCTTGTTCGATCGTTACGGTGATCGGCGACATCGAGAGCAGCATCTTCAGAAGGCTGCCGATGGACCAGCTGCGTCCAGATGCAATGTTGTAGCATTCGCCCGGCGTACCGTGCTGGATCGCCAGCCAGTAGGCACGTACCACGTCTCGGACGTCTGTGAAGTCACGTTGAGCCTCCAAATTGCCAACATAGATAACGGGCTGACGGAGACCTTCCTCGATCTCTGCGATTTGCTTGGCAAAGCTGGATGTAACAAAGTGTTCGTTCTGCCGGGGGCCGATATGATTAAACGTCCGCATCCGAACGATGGGTATGCCATATTGCCGATAATACTGCATGGCTAGAAAGTCCTGTGCGATTTTGCTCACTGCATATGGATTCATGGGCCGAAGCGGATTCGCTTCCGAAACAGGCAGTTCGTCTGCATGAACCTCGCCGTACTCTTCGCTTGAACCAGCAATGAGCACTTTGGTGGGCAGCTCGTGTCGGCGAAGCGAATCCAATACGTTCACTTGGCCTGCTATGTTGTTGTGAATCGTGTCGGTGGGTGATGCCCAGGAGTCGGGAATGAAGCTGTGGGCAGCCAGATGGAACAAACAATCAGGACACTCGGCTGCGATGAGCGCATCAACCGCAGCGGCGTCTCGAAGATCGCATTCCACAAGCCGAACGTCCTGAATCGATAGAGCGTCATATCGGTCTCCGCCCTGGTGACTGCTGCGGCAGGTACCGATAACCTCTACGCCTTCATTGCGTAAGAAGGCAGCAAGATGGCTGCCGACAAAGCCGGTGATGCCGGTAATGAGTGCTTTCATGCTTGCATCACCTCGCAGACTCGTTCAGCCAATGCTTCAGGCGCGGCTCCTCGGAACGATGGCAGACGAGCAAGCCATGAGGAGTTGAGACGACAATGAGGTCGGATACGCCGATAAGCAGCGTCTCCGTCTCGGAGTAGACGGTATTGCCTTCGCTTTCAAACAGCCGAATGGCGCCCTGCGTGACATTGCCGAAGGAATCGGAAGCATGATGACGACGGAACGCGGCCCACGATCCGATATCGTCCCAGCCGCAGTCGACCGGAATGCAGCGGATTTCATTGGTTTTCTCCAATACAGCATAGTCGATCGACAGCTCGGGACAATCCGCATACGCCAAGGCGGCATCGCCATTATGTTCGATAAACGGCCGCCATAACGCAGGCTCCGTGAGGATGAGGTGATGCATAATCGAGGAGGGACGCCAGGCGACAATGCCGCTATTCCAATATACATTGCTTTGATTAATCAGCATCTCCGCAGTAGCTGCATCCGGTTTCTCCAAGAATCGTTTCACCTTATGCCATTCATCTCCCGCATTCGTCCCGGCTTTATCGGCTTCGAGCTCCATGTAGCCGAAGCCTGTATCAGGGCGATCCGGACGTATACCGAGTGTAACGATGGCATTGTCAGCCGCAGCGGCCTGTGCAGCATGCTCGATGGCAGCGAGATAAATGTCATCATCAGCGATATATTGGTCTGCGGGTACGAATACGATCGGGCGATCATCGCCTTTGGCCAGCATGGAATAAGCGGTATAGGCGATGCAGGCTGCAGTCCCTTTCTGCTCGGGCTCCGAGAGGATTTGCTGAGTGGATAGAGAAGGCAATTGGCTGATGACGAGCGGGACGTGCGCAGTTGGCGCTGCAATGAACAGACGTTCATCAGACACCAGGCGCCGGAATCGGTCAACCGTCTGCTGGATGAGTGTAGGTCCCGGGCCGAATGACAGGAATTGCTTAGGTATCGTCTTGATGCTGCGGGGCCAGAACCGGGTACCTTTGCCGCCGGCCATGATCATGATGTTCATCATGTAATGCAACGACCTCCAATCACGAGCCATCCCGTGTAGCGGGACAAACAGCTTCCATATACAAATGCTACGTCATTGTATTCAGGCAGGAATCGTGCCTGCAACGGCATTTGTACAAATATCAGACTTTACAAGCTCCTGCTTCTGAGGCGCTTATATTGCAATGAATTTATCGTGTTTCACGCGTTTAGAAATGCTGTGTTCAATGGTTCGTTGCGCTGCTAGTGGGAGGGGGGGGACGATGGAGTGGAGAAAATTACTAGTTTCGTGCGACGAGTTAATGTGGTATTGTTTTACGCGAGCCGAAACTAACGTGCGGGGGAGATTCATGGAGATCAGGACAGCCATTTATCGCTGTGCTGAATCCTCGGGGTGAATCGCATCGAACAGCTGACATTGTCAATTGTTCAATGCGTAGGGTGACTCCTTAACCGAATCCGACAACTAACCTCGTAGGCGTATACAACAGGAGGATATAACATAATGACGCAACGCTCAGTGAAATCGTTTGCAACAAGTATGAAGCAGTGGGCGCGCACAGCCGCAGCTGCTGTCATTGGCGTCTCGATCGCTTGGTCTGCGGCATCTGCTGATGCAGCATCCGTTCATGTAGCGACGAAGACGACGACGTTCTGGACGCTGTCCCAATATTACGGGCTGTCGGTGGCGCAGATTGCTGCAGCTAACCCGAATGTACAACCGAACAATATTATCGAAGGTCAGCGGCTTACGATTCCGACGCTCAGCAGCACGTTGAAGCTGGCATCGGCGCCTTCCAAGACATTGGCAGCAACAGCAAGTACAGTAAGCAGCAGCAGTGTAACGGTAAGCGGCAAGCAGTATGATGTAGCTAGAACGATCCAGATGACGGCGACTGCCTATTCTGCAGATCCGGCAGAGAATGGCGGTTGGGGCGGCCTTGATTACTTCGGTAATTCGCTTAAGGTTGGTACAGTAGCAGTCGATCCATCTCAGATTGCATTAGGTACGAAGCTGTACATAGTCGGTTACGACTACGCAGGACTCCCGGCAGGGGGGATGATCGCTACCGCATTGGACGTAGGAAGTGCGATTAAAGGGAATCGAATTGACCTGTTTGCCCCAGGAACGGCAGCACAGGTGAGTAATTTCGGCATTCAATATGTAAAGGTGTATGTGCTGAAATCTTAATTTCAAAACAATGAATGGGCTCGCTTCACAACAATAAGAAAGCGGAGATGCACGTTGCTGCGTCTCCGCTTTCTTATTGTTGCATGGCGTGCTTACTGATACTGCTTATTCGCGGATTGTGCTGTGTATGCTCGTTCGTCAGCCTCTTCCGATTTTGCTATCGGCCGTGGGAGGAACCTAGCAGCTCTGGAATTGTCACGAGCTCGTAGCCTTTGTTTCTGAGCATTCGGATAATAACAGGGAGCGCTTCAACCGTTCCTGACAGGTCCTGAGTAGAGCCTCCCCCAGCGTGCTGGAGAATGATAGAGCCGGGTTGGAGCGTCTTCTTGACATTGATAATGACGGAACGGCTGCGGAGGCTTCGCCAATCGACGGAGTCGACGTCCCAGTTCACGATCACGTAGCCGTTGCGCTTGGCCCACTGCACCTGAGCGGGTCGAATCTCGCCATACGGCGGCCGGATATAGCGTGGACGGTATCCGACGAGCGGGGCTAGAATGGCATCCGTGCGCGTAATCTGGCGGCGGTACTGTTCGGTGGTCAGCTGCGAGAATACCGCGTGATTGTAAGAATGGTTGCCAACCGTATGCCCTTCTCGCTCCATCCTGCGGACGAGTGCAGGATAACGCGAGGCAAGTGAACCAACTACGAAGAAGGTTGCTCTTACCTTGTGGCGTGCGAGTATGTTGAGCACTTTGCCTGTGTAGCGAGGATCCGGCACATCGTCGAACGTAAGGGCGGCTCGGCGAGCACTGCGCGGACCATGTGTAACGAATGCGCCTGGGAAACGCTTCTCCAGCGTGACCCAGCTCATGGCAGCCTGCTGTTTCTTGCGGGAGCGGGCGTTCATGTTGTACTGTTCAGTCGAGTGCAAGGCTTCGCTGTTCTCGATCGATACAACGGCACGGTCATCCCTATCATGTCCAGATGCAGACGGAAAGGCCGAGGCTTCGGTCGGATTGGCGAGCATAAGTGCAAGGACGACCAGCAGACCAGTTCTAGCTTGTCGTTTCATTGGACGTTCTCCCTTCGAGCGGAGGGCGGAAAAAGATACAATCCTCGTTGTTTTCTCCGCGGAACGCCAATGTTATACATCGTTTATTCGCTTGATTACAATTCGTCCCACCAAGCATGCATCTGGCGGACGAACAGCTGCAGCATTTCGCTGCTTCCCATTGCGCCGCTGAAATCCTCGATGCCGAAGGCGCCTTGATAGCCAACAGCTTTCAAGTCAGCGAGCACCCGTTTCCAAGGCACGATGCCGCTGGCAACGGGCTGCCATGCACAATGCCAGGCTGCGGGGTCAAGCGGATCTGTACTGTCGGTAACAGGTGTCCAGCCTGCATTTTTCACATGGACATGTGCTAGATAAGGTCCTAACAGCTCCAGGCCCATCCGATATTGCTCGAAGCCTTCATGGATGAGGTTGCCCGGATCGTACAGTACGCCAATATGATCAGGATTACAGCCTTCAATCAGACGATGGGCAAGCGAAGCGCTTGGTGCGATTGTGTTGTGATGCGTCTCGACAAGTCCTTTGATGCCGTAACGGCGGGCCAGCTTCTCAGTCTCGCGGATATAGGTACGGCCCTCCCCAAGCAATTCCCCATAAGGGCGGCTGCCATTGTAGCCAGGAACGCCCAAGCGAATATACGATGCGCCTAGCAGGGATGCTATCGTCATCATCCGTTCGGTTTCCTCTAGATCACCGCAAGCTAAATAAGGCACGACCGCCAAGGATTGAAGACCATGAGCATTCGCTGCCGCACGAAGATCAGCCAGAAATGATGGTGTGCTCTCCGGGTCTAATGTGCATCGATTGTTGCCCCAGAAGGAAGGAGGATCATTTTTCACACGATCGGAGATGCGGGTGCACCGCCATTCAATGGCGTCAATTCCAGCATTCTTCGCCGCAGTAAGCAGCTCTTGCGGCGTTAAATCCGGCGTAGCAACGGTAAAGACAGAGCAAATCATCGAGTAACATCCCTTCTTGATAAGATGGTTTATTGATGAACAAAATTTAGGATTTAGGAAAGCGTTTACTTGTTCATTGTAGCACAGGATTCAGCGGCTGAACGCTGCAGCAATCAATCGAAAGGAGCTGCCGAAAGTATCATTCGAAAGTCATGGATGGATATTGCTCCAGCTTGAAAAAACATGGTACAATACTGATATATAAAACCGCAGTTCTGTATACAGAACCGGAAATTCGAATAGGATTTATTGGAATGGAGGCTAGCACTGTTTGACGGACAAATATCAGGTTCCTGCAGTTCGGCGTGCGAACGATGTGCTGCTTCTCGTTGCGGCCGAGCCTGCGCGACTTCGCCTGATCGATCTCGTAAGAAGGCTCGATGTGAACAAGAGCTCCATGTTCTCGCTGTTGTATACGCTTGAGACGCTTCGGTGGATCGAGAAGAACGAGGATGATACATACTCGCTCGGCTCCACGGCGGGCGCAATTGGCAATGCTTTTTTTGGCCAGTTTGATTTTGTAGCTGCTTTTCATCGAGAGGCTCGCAGCGCTGCGGCACAGGTGGGCGCGACTTTCCAGCTTGCTAGGCTTGAAGGCCGTGAGGTGATCTATCTGGCGATGGAGGAAGCGAAGACGCCGCTGCGGCTTGCATCTTCGCCTGGCGCGCGGCTCCCTGCTCACGTAACAGCGCTTGGCAAGGCGTTGCTGTCCAGATTGGACGAGCCTGCTCTATACGAGCTGTTTCCAGAACCAGTGGTCGGCGAACCGGCGACGCCTTATTCGATTACGGATCGAGGGACGTTATTCCGTCAGCTTGAGCAGTTTCGACAGAGCGGTGTTGCAGAGGAAATGCAGGAAGGTGTCGTCGGCATATGCTGCGCGGCCGCGCCCATATTTCGTCCGGACGGTCATGCAGTTGCAGCGATAAGCTGCTCCATTAGCGTGTTTGAGTGGGAAAGCAGACGCGAGGCGATCCGCGAAGCGGTAGCCGCCACAGCGAACCGTGTTTCCGGTCTCGAATAAACGAAGTAGATCCGAAGAAGAAAGCAGAAGAAGCAGGAGGTATCACAATGTCACGCTTGAAAGGCAAAGCAATTCTTATTACAGGGGCAGGCTCCGGCATCGGTCAATGTACGGCGCAGCTGTTCGCATCTGAAGGTGCGGAAATTATCGTCAACGATATTGATGCAGTCAAAGGGGAAGAGACGGTTGCATCGATCGTCGAAGCAGGAGGCACAGCTTCGTTCATCCATGCAGACGTGACGAACCCGGAATCGGTACAGCAATTGACGGCTAAGGCAATCGAGCAGTTCGGCCGTATCGACGTTTTGTTCAACAATGCAGGCATCAGCGGTGTCGGCGCCATTCATGAGATCGAGCCCGATGCATGGGATCGGGTCATTAACGTTAACATCCGCGGTGTGTATCTGCCTTGCAAATACATCGTCCCGCATATGATGGAGCGCCGAAGCGGCAACATCATTAACATGTCGTCATGCATCGCAGAGATGGGACTTGCACGCCGTGCGTCCTATTCGGCAACGAAAGGCGCTATTCTTGCATTGACGAAGTCGATGCAGGTTGACTACGCGCCTTATAATATTCGCGTCAATGCCCTTCTGCCAGGCACGATTATGACGCCATTCGTAGAGAACTATCTGCGCAACTCGTATGCTGACCCAGAAGAGGGATTCGCTTCGATCAAGCAGAGACAGCTGACGGGCGAGCTTGGCAGACCAGATGATGTTGCACGCGCAGCCTTGTTCCTTGCATCAGATGAATCGAAATTTATGATGGGCTCGCCGCTCTATATCGATGGCGGCGTCGTGTTCGGCAAAAACGCGTAGAGAAAGGAATGGAACTCATTTATGAAACTGCTAAATTTTAAACAAAATGGGCAAGTAAAGCTCGGCGTATTGACTTCGGCAGGTGTTGTGGACGTTGCGGCTGCTGCGAAAGCATTCGAAATCAATGCCCCAGCTGATATCCATGAGCTCATCGAGGGAGGATCGGCTGCCATGGCGGCTGCAAGCGCAGTTGCAGCACAGGCAGTTGAGCTGAAGTCCAGCGAATACATTATTCCGGAATCGGAAGTGACCTACGCAGCAGCAGTAACGAAGCCAGGCAAAATCATTTGCGTCGGCCTCAACTACCGCCGTCATGCGGAAGAGACGAACGCCCCAATTCCGCAATATCCGATTCTGTTCAATAAATTCAACAATACGATTGCAGCCCATGGAGATACGGTTATTCTTCCGAAGGTGAGCACGAAGGTTGACTACGAGGCGGAGCTCGTTATCGTCATCGGCAAGCAAGCGAAGGATGTTGAGGAAGAGAAGGCGCTGAACTACGTATTCGGCTACTGTAACGTGAATGACCTGTCTGCACGTGATCTGCAGATGCGTACGCATCAATGGCTGCTCGGCAAGAGCTGCGACGGCTTCTCGCCGCTAGGACCATATCTTGTTACGGCTGACGAAGTTGGCGATCCGAACAAGCTTGCCATTTCCTGCACGGTTAACGGCGAAGTTCGTCAATCGTCCAACACGTCGGACATGATTTTCAACTGCAAAGAAATCGTAAGCTATATCTCCCAATATATGACGCTGGAGCCAGGCGATATTATTCTGACGGGTACGCCAGAAGGTGTTGTGCTCGGCTATCCGGAGGATAAGCAAGTATACTTGAAGGATGGCGACGTTGTAACGATCGAGATTGAGAAGCTCGGTGCCCTGACCGTTACGATGAAGCAGGAAGTATAATTCATTTATTCGTGGGATGCGCGCTGCTGGATGCAGTCGAATTCGATTATTCGAAACGGGCGTAAGCAGCGTAAAATAAAACCCGGTCCGAACGACGAGAAATCGTTGTTCGGACCGGGTTTGTTTGTACAGGTTAGCATCATCCGCTTGCTTGCAGATAAGGCTACAGTTTGAACACTTGAATCGTTCTTTGCAGCTGGTTGACGCTGAGCATCATCCGATCCGCTTCTTCGACTACGGCTTGAACGGAGCCGATCTGTTCATTCATCGATGCAGACATTTGCTCCGTGCCTGCTGCCGATTGCTGCGTGATCGCCGAGATGTTCTGAATGGCTGACGAGATACGCTGCGCGCTCTCCAGCATGACGTCGCTCTCTTCGGAGAAGCGGGCGATCTGCTCAGCGATGAATTCGATGCTCGTCATCATCTCGCCGAAAATTCGCTCTGCCGATTCAATCGTCTCCGCTTGTACTTGTACGGCCTGCTCATTGATGACGATGTTCTCGATCGCTTGCTTAATGCCGCGTTCGATGCCGCGTACGAGCGTGAATACTTCCTTCGTGGATGTCGACGATTCTTCAGCCAGCTTGCGTACCTCTTGTGCGACGACCGCAAAGCCTTTGCCATGCTCTCCAGCACGTGCGGCTTCGATCGATGCGTTAAGCGACAGCAGGTTCGTCTGTTCTGCGATTTCGGAGATGGTATGGGTAATCTTCGTGATGCCTGCTGCGTCACGCGCTAATTCGCGGACGGTCTCGGATACTTTCGCTGTTGCATCGGCATTGCTCTGCATGCTTGTCTTCTGGTTGTTGACAGCATGTACACCTTGTTGTACGAGCTCGAGCGTCAGCTCCGAGCGCTCGTTCATCCCTTTGACGGAGCGGGCATAAGAGCCGACTTTGTCTTCAATATCGCGGATGGAATCGGTCATGGACGACACTTCGGACGAGATTTCATTTGCGCCGGTTGCCAGCTCAGTGGAGGATGCAGCAACCTGCTCCATTGCGACTTTCATTGCTTGGTTCTTCTCGAAGATGCTTCGGCTAGCTTCGCTTACTTGGCGGGAAATCTTCGAGGTATCTGTGATGATGTCGCGAAGCTTGTCGATCATGCTGTTGAAGGAGTGGCCAAGCTCGCCGAGCGATGCGGATACGTCAACTCTTTGCGAGAAATCGCCTTTGGCCAAGCTTGATGCGGTGGAACGCAGTTCATAAAACGCTTCCGTAAGCGCTTTCTCGATAAAGTTAACAATAGGTATAATCGCAATAGCTAGTATGATTGCGACAATTATCGCGGCCAACACGGAGCCCCCGCTTAATGCTGTCACAAGAACCGATGCAATGGAAAATAATAAAACAATTGAATAAAAACCTAAAAATAATTTTCTTTTAGTTGATAATGCGGAGAACCATTGCATATGTAAGCGCTCCTTTATAGTAAATTTAGACATAGTATATCACTGGTGCCAATTTGGGTCTATATCATTAATTAATAATTGTAGAGCTGGAGATTCCAATGGGCTTATAAAGCTTACTAAAATTTCCGACAATTGAAGCGTGAAATTGTTGAAAAATTAAAAATTATGTCATATGATGGTACTAAATATCTACCCTAAGTAGTTCTTTTGGTGGATGTGTATATGCAGCACATGACAATGTAAGCATTACCTATTATGTCGAGCAGGGGAGTGATTATTGAATTTTTTCAAATGTCAGCAGGTAGTTAGACTAATGTGAGTGATGAAGGATAGGCAAACTGAACCATATCTATGATAAGTGGAGGGAGTTAGTTGACTAATTTAAATCATATTCCATTAGCAAGACAAGTTGATTACGTGTTTAGACAATTGGAGGGTGAATTGAAGAACGCTGCAGCTGGAACTGTACATATTCAACTACGCAACAATGCCGTCGGCAAGTTCGGGATGAAGCATCACCCTATCGAGAGCCGGAATGGTGAGCTTAAGCCTGTGGAAGCAGGGTTGAACGCGCAGCAGGTGGAGGCTTTCCGCAAAATGGCCATTGAGGCGTTGAAGCTGAAACGGGACTGGACGCATGGAGACATCTCCTACGATTTCGCTGTAAGGCCTGGCACAGGCGCATGGTCTGCAAGTATTATGTACGAGTCTAATTACAATATGTCGAACCATACCGGCTCCTTATTCCAATACGTACCGAAGCAGCCTCGCAATCGCCGGGAGGAAGGCTGAACAGGACTTATATCCTAATGATAGAAAAAACAGGGCGCCCCATCGCATATGGTGGGACGCCCTTGCTGTATTTATTATTTGTATTAGTATCTCGCGGATTGCCCAGACAGCTGTATTTATTGTTATTTCTATTCACCCTTAACATGGGAATGAACAGCTGGACCGAGCTTCCCGTTCAGGTCGGAATCAAGCGGCTTGTGCGGCATGAAGAATCCGATTGCCAGAAGCAGCAGGAACAAGCCATATAACAACACGCTGCGAACGGGGGTGGGTGTATGATCGTGATCGTGATCGTGATGATGATGATGGTGCTCGTGATAGTGCGTGTGATCGCCGTGGTCATGTCCGCAGGCGCAGCCATTATCAATGAGGCGGTGAGAGCGATTCGGCCACATTCGGAAGAAGGAATAGGCTTGATAAGCGCCGGCCGCAAGCAGAGCGAGGGCCGACAGCTTAACCGCTTGCTCGACGCGGGGCGTTACGAATAACGCAAGCTCGCCTGTTCGTTTGAGATGAAGAATGAGCAGTGCGAATCCGATCAACACGACAGCCCGCAGCAAGCGGTGAACAAGGGGTGCGAATGAGCCTTCGGCATTCATAGCGAGTCATTCCTTTCCGGGCAATTAGCTAAGTGATAAGCTGTCCTGTCAGCCATGACAGGGCGAATACGAGCGCGGCCGTTAGCACGATCACGGCGACAACGATGCGGCCGCGGAAAGCGGCGAACAGCATTAACGTATTTTTCAAATCGATCATTGGTCCGAATACGAGAAACGCAAGCAGAGGCCCAGCGGCGAACAGATGGCTGAAAGAAGCAGCGACGAAGGCGTCTGATGTAGAACAGAGCGATAAGAAATAGGCGAATACCATCATGAACAGCTGGGACAACGTCTCATGAGAAGCGATCGCATCCAACGAAGAACGGTCTACCCCTGTCTGGATAAGCGCAGTGAGCAGCGCACCGAATATGAGATATTTGCCCATATCGAAAAATTCTTCGGACGCATGCCCCAATGTCGATGCAAGCCTTGCTCCGAGCGGCGGTCGCTCCGAGTGTGAATGGTGGAAATGGACATGCTCGTGAGTGTGGATTGTATGTCCATTTCTCAGCGGACTAGCTTTCATATAACGGCTTAGCACTAAGCCAATTAAGAATGCGACCAGAAAACCAAGTCCCATACGTCCGTAGAGGATGCCAGGCTGCGTCTGAAAGGCAGTGTATGTAGAAGCGAATACAATCGGATTCACGATGGGGCCGGCAAGAATGTAGACGATTCCGATATAGGCGGGCATTCCTTTGCGAATAAGTCGTCTAACGACAGGTATCATGCCGCATTCGCATAATGGGAACAGCAGTCCGAGCAGCGCGCCGAATACGGAGCCCACAATCGGATTGCGTGGGGCAAGGCTTTGGATGGCCTGCTCCGACACGAAGACCTGCAGCAGCGCAGATACGATGACCCCCAGCAGCATGAAGGGGAGCGCCTCTAGCACGACGCTTAAGAACAGTGTGGTGAATGCATGAAGCTCGGCCGTCCCAAGCGTTGGCAGATAGATGGGACGATTGAATGCAATCAGGATGAGCAGAACAGCGCAGCCTGCCGTCAAAGCTGGCGGAGACCAGCGGAGTAATCGGTTCAAGGGCATAGCAGCAACCTCCTAACATGCGCCACCAATAATGAGTATGGGCCGGCATCGAGAGTCTGATTGATGATGATGGACTAGCGGTCAAACATTATTCTCAATATATGCGCACGTCCCAGCCATTAGGACAACAGGTGGGCTGATTCACCTTGACAATTAAGGCTCGGAGAGTATAATCGTTGTAAACACGATGAACGGAACAAGTAAGCGTGCGAGGCTGCTCGCAGAGAGCCGGTGGTTGGTGCAAACCGGTGCAGCGCGCATGACCGAATGGATCCGGGAGTGGACAGTGGAACGCAGGTGGTTCGATGGCGATGCTAAGGCATCGATCTTCTACATGACTTGCCTATACTGATCCGATTGTTCCTCGTTACGGAACTTAAGGCATGCTTCTATTCAACGACCCTGCCTAGGATGGGTTGCTTTGAGCAGACATGCGAATTAGGGTGGTACCACGGCTCCTCGTCCCTTGCGACGGGGGCCTTTTTTGCGTACTTGAATGCGCAGGCATCGGTTGCAGCTCGGCCAAGCTGCTTCAATGCCTCCATAATAGTGGAATGCATGATGAATTAAGAATGAGGATCGGAGCGTAGTGGTTTGCTACGGGATGAGATTCCGGCATCGAGAATTCTGGATGAAGCTGTGGCTTCCGATTCTTAAAAAGGAGTGAATGTCAATGAAACGTGTATTATCTGGTATCCAACCAAGCGGACAGCTTACGCTGGGCAATTACATTGGCGCTATGCAAAATTTCGTAAAGCTGCAGGAAACGGAAGAGTGCTACTTCATGGTCGTCGACCTGCATGCGATTACTGTTCCACAGGAGCCAGCAGCGCTGCGCGAACAGACGGAAGCTGTAGCCGCTTTGTTCATCGCTGCGGGTATTGACCCAGCGAGAGCAAATGTGTTCGTACAATCCCATGTACGTGCGCATGCTGAATTGGGATGGATGTTTACAACGCTCGCTTACATGGGCGAATTGGAGCGCATGACACAGTTTAAAGATAAATCTGCCGGCAAAGATTCGGTTGGTGCAGGCTTGTTCGTTTACCCGACACTGATGGCTGCTGATATTCTCATCTATAACGCTGACCTCGTACCAGTCGGGGATGACCAGAAGCAGCACCTTGAGCTGTCCCGCGACCTGGCACACCGCTTCAACACGAAGTACGGCGACTACTTTAAAGTGCCAGAGCCATATATCCCGAAGGTTGGCGCACGCATTATGTCGCTTGACGATGCAAGCAAGAAGATGAGCAAGAGCAACCCGAATCCGGGCAGCTTCATTGCACTCCTTGATTCACCGGACGTTGTCCGCAAAAAGATCAGCCGCGCGACGACAGACTCCGGCCGCGAAGTGAAATTCGACCCTGCCAACAAGCCGGAAGTCAGCAACCTGCTCAGCATCTATTCGCACTGTGCAGGCATGTCGATCGAGCAGATCGAAGCGAAGTACGAGGGCCAAGGCTACGGCGCGTTCAAGAAGGAGCTCGCGGAGGCTGTTGTTTCCGTCCTCGAACCGCTGCAGAGCAAGTACAATGAAATTCGCAGCTCCGGCGCGATTCATGACATTCTGAAGCAAGGCGCTGAGAAAGCTTCTGTCGTAGCGGATAAGACGCTCGCAGATGCCAAGGAGCTTATGGGCTTCCTGGCGCCAAAACGATAAAAATCTAGTCGAATCACACCAACTACCTGACGGCGATGCATTGCCGGAACGCTAGGGATTTGTGCAAAGTGGTAAGTAAAGAATAGCGCAAGCAGCGGTCATAGGGACCGCTGCTTTTTCAATGAGTCATATAGTTGGTCTGTCGCAACAAACTACTCTGTTCGGCTCAGTTTGCGCCTACGCGACTCGGTCGTAGGTGCATTTCTGCACCTACGCGACGCCGAAGCGGCCGGCGACTCGGCCGTAGGTGCACATATGCACCTACGCGACGCCGAAGCGGCCGGCGACTCGGCCGTAGGTGCACTTCTGCACCTACGCGACGCCGAAGCGGCCGGCGACTCGACCGTAGGTGCAAATATGCACCTACGCAACGCCGAAACGGCCGGCGACTCGGCCGTAGGTGCACATATGCACCTACGCGACGTCGAAGCGGCCGGCGACTCGGCCGTAGGTGCACTTCTGCACCTACGCGACGCCGAAACGGCCGGCGACTCGGCCGTAGGTGCACTTCTGCACCTACGCGACGCCGAAGCGGCCGGCGACTCGACCGTAGGTGCACATATGCACCTACGCGACGTCGAAGCGGCCGGCGACTCGGCCGTAGGTGCACTTCTGCACCTACGCAACGCCGAAGCGGCCGGTGACTCGGCCGTAGGTGCACTTCTGCATCTACGCGACGCCGAAGCGGCCCGCCGCCCGACCGTAGGTGCACTTTTGCACCTACGCGACGCCGGAAGCGGCCCGCCGCCCGACCGTAGGTGCATTTCTGCACCTACGTATCGCCGAAACAGCCCGCCGCCCGCCATCAGCAAAAGACCGCATCGGATATCCGACGCGGTCTTTATTTCATCCTTGGGGCAAGGCCTCTATTTTAATTACCCGCTTGTCCTTCTTGACGTCTACGTGTTCTTGCTTTGACGATGAACCCGAAGCCTATGTTACATATCGTCAGAAGGGCAAGAAGGATCGAAATCCAGCCATTGTGGCTGATCATGATGGCGGTAGCTCCCATCAGGATAACAGAAGAGACGGCGAACCAGAGCGACAGCAGCTTGGACATCTAAATCACACTCCAAAAATGTTTTCATAATTATTTTTTTAAAAGTCTAGAGCGCTAGCATATATATTCGAAACACGAGCCATAATAACTTTGCAAGCTTGCAACCCATCACAACGTGCAGAGGATGAAAGGAGATTTTTCTTATGGCAAGCCAATCCCGCAGCAGCAATCAACTGGTGGTACCACAAGCAAGCCAAGCTTTGGAACAATTGAAAATGGAGGCCGCGCAGTCTCTCGGCGTTCAAATCCCTGCCGATGGCTACTACGGTAATGTCTCCACTCGAGACGCAGGCTCGCTTGGCGGTTACATCACGAAGAAGCTGGTGCAAATCGCTGAACAGCAGTTGTCCGGTCAACGTTAAGCTTTAACTATACACAGACGAGAAAGCTCAAGGGAAACCTTGAGCTTTTTTGTTCCATTTATAATATTGTTGTAACATCCTTACCATTGTGCAGAAAAAAAAGCCCCGCGTCAATACGTCAATACGTATTCATGCGGAGCCGTTTCTCAAGTCGTTTGTCGCTGAGCCAGCCGACATAAGAGCCGACCGTTTTGTAATCATGGTCCATCATAAGGACGGCCACGAACGGGTATTGCTTGCGATGCCGGTAACGTACGTCACTCCAGCGCACCTCGTATCCCCATGTATGAACCTTCACATCCGCGCAAGCGAATGAGGTCAAATAGAGAAACGCTTGGATGGAGGGATCGTTCTTGGAGCGATTAACGGCGGGATGGTCGGAGCACGCGACAGAGTCCTGCCAACGGAGTGCGTTCGATCTTAGATCCCCAATCATGAAAACACCGTTCTGCTTGCGTTTAACGACATTCCAGGCATTGAGCGAGATCGTTGGGATAAGCCAATATCTGTCGCCTTCGGCATGTTCTTTATCTATCGCTTGTACACGTGCCTGCTTCCGATGATGGACGACGGTCCGCCAAACATAATAAAGAGCGAGAAGGCTGTACAACAAGGAGAATGTAACAGCTGGATTCACCAGTCCGAACGCCCAGAGCGAGATGGCGATCACATGAGTGGTGAAAATAACCGGATCGAAGATGTGGATAATATTCCACGAGATCCATTTGTTCGAGAATGGTCTTCCGGCTTGTGTTCCATAGGCGTTAAACAAATCCGTTGTGACATGTACGCAAACAGCCAGCAGGACCCACCCCGCAACATGAAGCCATGGAAGCGATCCCCTATACAGCAGCTGAAGCACGATCGTAATCAACGCGGTCCAGCCGATAATGGCCGGTATGGAATGCGAAGCCCCGCGGTGATTGCGGATGTAGAATGCATTCCCTTTGAAGCGAAACAGCGTATCAAGATCAGGCGCCTGCGAGCCGACAACGGTGCCGATTAATACGGCGGTGTGGAACGTCGCATTGTCAGCGATAACCGGGTCAACAGCAGCGAGGCCGCCGAGTCCGAGGCCGATGACAAGATGCGTGCCTGTATCCAATCGGGATTCCTCCTTCGTTGTGATATAATGTGGGTCGACGTATCGCTCTTAGTGTCGGTCTGCCTGCGTAATATCATACCCGGAACTTGATCGCCAATCAGGAAAGGAAGCGTGACTTCCATGTACATATGTTTTGCTGAATATCGCATTATACCGGAGCATCGAGCAGCGTATTTGGCCTTCTCGGACGAGCTTGTCCAATCTGCCAATGGCTCCCTTGTCGTCTATGAAGGAACCGATCAGCCATCGCTGTTCGTCGAGCTGTGGACGGCAGAAACCGAGGAACAAGCGGAGCATATCAAAAAAGAACGCTGCAGCGAGCGTTCTCCGTGGCGGCGTGCCGACAGCTGGGTGCAGGGAGGCAGAGAGAAGGTTCACATCTGGACCTTCCGTCCCGTCATCCCGGCCCCAGCCGTTGCAGCTCCGCCTCAATAGCCGTTATCTCGATGTCGCGAGAGGCGTTGTATTCGAAACGACTTGGCCGTCGAACGGGTATTGGTAGTTGATTGGGCCATCGAATGTGACGTAGTCGAGGTTCAGCATGAGCAGCAGGTAACGCATGCCGGTTGTTGGATCGCTAAGAATAAAGTGGTCGCGCCCAGCAGCCTCGATTACGCCTTTGAAAATTTTCGCATTCCATTCGCGGTTGTTCTCGTACGTCATGTAGAACGTGCCGACTTTGCCGCGGTTCAGACGAAGAATATTCTCGACGTAGGACTCCTCAGCCGGTGCCAATGCGCCTGTACCTGCGCCGGCTGGCGGCATCACTTGAGGCATTGCCATCATGGTTGGCATGCCTCCCATTCCCATCATCGGCGGGATCGTTGCATTCAACGTCGTCGTCGTAGGTGCATTCACGCTAGCGCCTGGGAATGGTGTTGGCGTTGCTGCGCTGAAGCCATACGAATAACCATAACCTTGCGATGCTGGACTTACTGCGTTGTGGTAAGACATTGTTCATTTCCTCGCTTTTCATTAAGTAATGGAGTCCCGAATGATCGGAACTTAGTTAACGCTAGCGATTTCACTGTCGCGTGCCTGCTGGTATAAGCAGCTCTTTGTGCGTGGCTTCACATCCACCGGGGCTCGGGTACACCATTGGTGGAATCGATCGAATGTTCATAAAGTCCAGACAGCTGCCGCGTACACGGTCTAGGCCAACATTGCCACCATCTCAACATGCTGAAGCTTTCCTTCGCCTTCTGCTTCTGATGCGCATAAGCTGGACCAGCATTCGGATGTTCGTCGGTTTGCCTTGATGACGGCCATGTGGTTAATCGCTCACTCCCTCTGGGCTATTGACTACATACCCATCGTATGCGGGAGTGCTGAATTGGTGACTCGCTGTGAAGGCAACAAGAACGTAGACGTTGTTCGACAAATTGCCATTGGAACGTGTCAAATTAATGAACAGCAGGGACGAACGTTGTCAATGCTATGTTTTTTCTGTATGATTAGTACGATTCGCCAAGGTATGCCGACAACGGCCGCTTGGAATCCACGGAAGTAATGTTTTACACTTTCGGACTTGGATTTCTCTGGAATGAAACGTACTGCACCCTCTATAGAACGGCGCAGCCGTTTCACCTTGCTGTAATGGAACGGGAGGCTTTTTTGTGTGGAAGGATTGGATAGGGCTAACGAAGCCGAATCTGCTGCGGCTTAACGTATTTGCTGCTTTCGGCGGCTTCTGGGTTGCTTCGAAATGGCATTTTGATTGGTGGACTCTGCTGTACATGTTGATTGGAACGACGCTTGTTATGGCTTGCGCTACCGTGATTAATAACTATTGGGACCGTGAGCTTGATAAGAAAATGACGCGTACCCAGCATCGCGCGCTCCCTAGCGGTCGTCTTAATCCGAATGCAGTATTGGTATATGGTATTATCCTTGGGGTCATTGGCCTTACGGTTCTGTTCACCTTAGTGAACACGACATGCGGAATATTGGGCATTATCGGCATGTTCACTTATATCGTCGTCTATACGATGTGGTTAAAGCGAACTTCGACCTGGAGCACCTCGATCGGCGGAATTTCGGGCGCAATGCCGCCTGTTATCGGCTACTGTGCAGTTACAGACTCGATTGATATGGGTGCATGGATTCTATTTGCTTGGCTGTTCTTATGGCAGCCTGCGCATTTCTGGTCACTCGCTATTCGGCGGGTTGAGGAGTATCGTGCTGCGGGATTCCCGCTGCTTCCAGTCGTTAAGGGGATTGAACGTACGAAGCTGCAGATGATTCCGTATATTGCGCTGCTTATCCCAACAGGCATTCTGTTGTATGCGTATGACTACGTAGGTATCATCTTCTTGATTTTATCGACACTGATGAGTACCGGATGGCTCGTTCAGACGTTGATGGGCTTGCGTGCGGACAATTTGGACAAGTGGGCCAAAACAAACTTCCTTATTTCGGTCAATTATTTAATGATTATTTTTATCGTGATGATGGTTGATACCGCGCATGTCGTCGGTTAGATTGGGAGAGTTAGGAGAGGTCGTGCGATGCAGTTTTTGTTGAAGCATTCGTTCAAGCTTGCCATTGGCTCGCTTGTTGTACTTATGGGGATTTATTTGTATTTAACTTACGGCGGTTCGGAATCTAAGCCGAAGCTTCCGAATATGCAGGCAGCACCTGAATTTACGCTGCAAGATGCGATTAACGGCGGCGACGTGAAATTCTCGGATTCCAATGGCAAGGTTCGACTGATCTACTTCTATTGGGCGAACTGCCCAGACGTTTGTCCACCAACAACACAGCTGATGTCGCAAGTGCAGGACAAGCTGATTGCGGATAAGAAGTTCGGGTCTGATGTTGAACTGATGTCGATTACGTTCGATCCAGTGCGCGATACGCCAGAGGTTATTAAGAAGTATTCAGAGAAATTCCATGCGGACTATAGCGGCTGGAAGTTCCTGCGAGGCGATGAGAAATATACGGCGGAGCTTATACCGAAGTTCAAAGGGATGATGCTGTTCAAGGACGAGAAAACCAATGAGTTCTCCCACCTGGATCTGCTCATTCTTGTTGACCGCGATGGCAACGTGCGCAAGTATATCGACGGTGCGCATGAGGAAACAATGTCCGCCGATTCCATTATGAACGATATTGAGTCTGTTATGTAATCAAACGATAATCGATACTACGGTTAGAACGTAGTAGGAATGCGAAAGCCGCTCCACCATTGGTGGGCGGCTTTTTGGATATTCGTTGTTCTAATCGAAATCCTCTTTGCTGAACGGCACCGAGCTTGGATCAGGGTATACGATGTATGAATCCAGCCCCGCCTTCTCGAGCTGTTCGATGAGGTACGACTCGGGCGTGCTCTCAACGCCGGGATAGCCGCGTCGTGTATACAGATGCTCGGCGTCGGGGAATAGGTCGCGAAGCAGCCCGCGTATGCGTCGTCCGGATGAGTCATTATCCATGAACAAATAAACCTGTCGGTCGCCAACCTGCTTGCGCAGTGTTTCAAGCTGACTGCTGCCTGGCGTTCCATAGGTACAGAATACAGGAACCTCTTCTTGCAGTACGCGCCGAAGCTGGCTGCGGTCGTTTTTGCCTTCTACAATAATGGCAATATCCAAGTGTGCGGCACCTCCGATTGCGATAGCTGCATCTATTGTAACCGTAAGGCGTTATCAATGCCACAGCAGGCTGACAGGCAGGCGCCGCTAAACGCAGTGAAGCCCAAAAACAGCCCGCTGCAGCGCAGCGAGCTGTTTGAAGGACTGTTGTTAGCGATTAGCAGAAACAGCCGGAGAACACGATCACGAGGAGAATGAACAGTACGAGAATTACACCAGTGGACGTCCAGAGACCGCCAACGTGGCCGCAGCCTTTGTGAGCTGGATCAACATAGTTCATTTATATTGTCACCCCTTTACTGTTCATGAGAGTCACTTGCGCCTGCCATTACGTTTGTCACTCCGTAACGACTGTCATCTCGTGACACAATGTATCTTATGTAGAGGGGGAGGTTGTGCCTTGTGCGAATACCCAGATTTAAGAAAAATGGGTTCTAGTCGAGATGCGACGTGGACCATGGAACGGCAGTATTGCAGCAGCTGTCATTAGAACGATAAAGGCAATAAAGTAAGGCGACATTCGATCGCGCAGCACGCCCGCAGCCATCGGGCCGAGGAAGGCGCCGACGGAATAAGCGATAGATAACAGCGAGAACGTTCGCCCGTACTTCTTGCCGCCGCTAAGATCAATAAGGAGAGTCGGGACGGCGGGCCATATGACCCCTTTAACCATACCCAGCAGAAACAGCATGCCTGCCAGCGGGATAGGCACGCCGACAGCAAGCGCGAAATAAACGACTGCCAGCAATACAGACCCCCACAATGTGCGCAGGTAAGGCGAATACTTGTTCAAGAACAGCATGCTCAGCGTAACGAGAGCGCCGAAACTGACGACGGAGAACAGCAATCCGGTTTCCATGATGGAATGACCTCCATGATGACCAGCCATTAGCGGCAGCTCGAAGGACAATATCCCTTGTGCGCAGCTCGTGGCAATCGGCAGCACGTAGACAAGCCACGGCAGCGGGCGGTCCTCCTCGAGCGACTCCTTAAGGTCGGGAGAAGGAGAAGCGATTTCGGTCTGAAGCATTGCCTTATTCTTCTTCGTTATTTGAATGGGAGTTGACGTTATTTTGCGCTCGTGAATGAAGAGCAGTGCACAGACAGCAGTCGCAATAAGCAGCCATCCCAGCCATTCGAATGCGCGCGTAAAGCCGATCTGAGCGACAAGCAAAGCGCCCGCTGCTGGCGAGAAAACGGATGCGAACGTGTGAACGAGCCCATTGCCTGCCATCAGTTTCCCTTGCTGAATCCGGTCGGATGCAAGACGGGCCAGCAACGCCATACAGGCTGGCGACAGGAAAGCGAGCACGAAGCCGCTCACCGAGCGAAGCGCAAGCAATTGCCATGGGTTTGCTACATGGGCTTGCAGCAGCAGAATGATGCCTGCAGACAGCAAGCTGAGAACAATAAACAGGCGGCTGCCGAATCGGTCGACGCTGACGCCGGCGATCAGATTGCCAGGGAGGTGGGTAATGGAGTACATGCCCATCATTAATCCGATAAAGGACGGGGCTGCTCCTAGAGAGACGGCGAACGGCGTAAGAATCGGATATTGCGCATGAAGGTCGAAAAAGGCGATAAACAGAAATAAGTACAGCCACACAGCGGTCTTCACAGCAGCTTAGCCCTCCTTCGTAAAAAGTCTGCTCTATGTACTTGTACGCGGCGAACGGACAGGATATGCCGCCTGTCCGCCCGTAAAGCCCCGCTGTCCGTTTACCGACCGCCATTCCTCGGTTATAATGGTTAATAGTAAATTTTGAAATGTAAGAGAAGCTTTTTGAAATGCAAGAGAATGCGCCGTATAATAAGGGGGATAACTGCTAGATGGATTTCGTCTATGACACAGAGACGTGGAAGACATTTTTCGAGGACAATTGGCTGATCCTTGCGCTCGCGCTTGTAGCCCTGTTCGTGATCATTGGCATTGTGCGCACCGTCGTGAAATGGGCGCTTGTTGCGATAGTCGTAATAGGGGTTATTGCATACAGTGGTTATTCGCTGGAGGATGTGAAGTCGCTTGGCGACAAAGTAGCGGACAGCGTGAAGCAGGAAGCGATCACAGCGATGGCAGGCGAGGCATCGGAAGCAACTTATACGAAGAATAGTGACGGCTCTTTCACCGTGAAGACGGATAATTTGGAGCTGACAGGCAAGCCGAATGCTGAAGAAGTGGAAGTGAAGTTCCGCGGTACGAAGATCGGCAGCTGGAAGATTGACGATACGATCCGGACATTGATCGATGCAGCCAAGAGCAACAGCTAATCGGGCGAAGGCATAAGGCTGTTGATTCGGTTGAGCGGATAGCTGCCAAGCGGATCGTGTTGCAGCAAGAGGAGCGGATCATATGGCATCCTGGATACATGCAATAACGACGTTCGAGCCAGTGGCGCTGATCATTATGGCGCTGCTGCTCGTTTCGCTTGTGCAAGGGCTGGTCAAAGGCGCATCGGGCTCCGCGAAGCGTCTTTTCTTTTTTGTATGGGATGGCGTACTCATGCTGCTGTCCTTCTTCGCCGCGTGGAAGACAGCGGCACTGCTCTCTCCTGCTGCTGCGAAGCTGCTGTCGGGCGTTCATCCTCCCGAGAAAGAGGTTGGATCACTCGTTCAGCTGTGGTATACGTTCGTGACGAGCTTAAGAGACTTCGCTCTGTTCCGATACGGTGTTCTGATGCTGCTGCTGTATGCCGTCTTCCGTTTTGCTGCCGCTCGGCTGGCGTCCCCTATCGAGAAACGGGTGGACCGGCTAGGCGGACGGCGTTCAAGAAGAACGGATGATCAAGACATAGAGGATAGACGTCATCTACTGCCAGGGGGCAGACTCGCAAGCCGTGTAGTAGGCGGTATTATCGGCGCGATTCATGGCGCTGTTCGGTCGTTCCTTCTTATTGCGGTCTTATTCGTATATTCCACCCTATCTCCTAACGGTCCGTTTACGGAGCAGATTCGTTCGTCAGACGTCTACAGCGAAGCGTCCGCCGAGCTGCTGGAGCCTGTGGCGGGGCAATTGCTGACCGATCGCGGGCCGGTTCTGACAGAAGCGGTTGGTGACGAGCTGCAGCGAATCATCCAGCGCAAGTACGAGATCAAGGACTATGCGATTCCGGATAATATCGCGGAAGCAGCGCTTGCTGTCACGAAGGATGTGTCTACTGACGAGGAGAAGGCACGCGCGCTGTACCGCTGGGTCGGTACACGTATTGCATATGATTGGGATAAAGCGCGTAACTATGAGGAACATGGTATATGGAAGGAGCAAACGCCGGAGGATACGTTCGAGTCGAGGCTTGGCGTCTGCATCGATGTTTCTCGTCTATATGCCGTAATGGCGAGGGCTTCAGGTCTTGAAGTGCGTGTGGTGACAGGCATGGGGGGTACAACGGCAAGTGGATTCGGCCCTCATGCATGGAATGAAGTTAGAATTATGAGTCCTGAGGGTAATGCTATATGGGTGCCGCTCGATGCAACTTGGGCGATGTCAGGGGATTGGTTTAATCCGCCAGGATTTGAGACTACGCACATTCCTAACGTTTGACGTCCGTTAAGGGTAACATTTGGAGCGCTTAGCACGTTTAAGGTATACAATGGTTATAATCCCGGTCGGCTAAGCCTTCGTTCGGGAGAGGAAGGAGAAGCTACAGCACATGCAGGACGATCCACAAAAACGCGAAATTGTGAACAGGCGGCATTTTTCGTTCCGGCTGAACGCCTACTTTTTTGTCATTTTTCTTTTGTTCAGCGTACTTATTATACGGCTCGCCATTCTGCAATTCGTAGAAGGTCCTGGGCTTAAGGCGCAAGAGAACAACATCGGCTCTCAGAAGGTCAAGATCTCGCCAATTCGAGGCAACATTCTCGATTCGACCGGTTATCCGATCGCGTATTCGACTTCGACGCAATCGCTCTACTATAAGCTTAATCCCGATATTCGCAAAGGCTTGAAGAAAGGGTCGACAGCCAAGGAACAGCAGGCTGAGATCGAGAATCGGATGCGGCCATTCGCCGAACAGCTGTCTGCCATTTTCACCGAGAAGGGCGACCCTAATAAGCAGATGACGGCCGATGATGTGCTCAGGCAGCTCGATCTAGGCTTCAAGAAGAATACGATATCGACGCCGCGTAGGATCAAGACGGATCTGACGAATGAAGAAATTGCGTATTTCATGGAAAATCGCGATTTGTTCGACGGCATCGACATCGTCGAGGAGAGCGTTCGTCATTATGACGATAGCTCGATCGCCGTTCAGCTGGTCGGCTACTTGAAGAAATTCAACTCGGCGGTTAATACGCCAGGAATGGATTTCTATAAGGATAAGAAAGAGAATACGACGGATCCGAAGCTAACGTATCTGGATCAAGAAGATGTGGGCATGGATGGCATCGAGCTGATGTATCAAGATGTGCTGCGCGGCAAGAACGGACTTAAGATTTATCCGATCAACGCGCTCAGCAAGATCATCGGACCGCCGACGATTACGAACCCTGAGAAGGGTGACGATCTGTATCTGACGATCAACAAGAATGTGCAGCTGCGGACAGAAGAAGCGATTACGGATCATCTTGCCTATTTGAAAACAAGCCCTGACATTCTCAAGGTCAATCAGAAGCCGAAGACCGGCTATGCTGTAGCGATGGAAGTCAATACGGGCAAAGTGGTAGCGATGGCGAGTATGCCGGATTACAACCCGAATGTTTGGTCCGGCGGCAAGATCAGCCCAGAGGATTATGAGAACAGCGAATATTATTTGAAGAACGGAACCATCCGTGACGTGCTCGCTCCTTACGAGGATGAGAAGGAAGCGGGCAAGCATGCGCCTTCCATGGTCATGCTTGGTTCGACGCAGAAGCCGCTGTCCATTCTGGTTGGCTTGAATGAGGGACTGTTCACGCCTTCAACGACGTATCCGGATACAGGTACGTTCGTCTTTGGTAAGAAAAACAGCGAAGTCGTGATTCGAAACGCGCTGAACCATGCTTACGGCACGTTGGACCCGGCGCACGCGATCGGCAAATCATCCAACCCATTTATGGCGGCGATGGTCGGGGACAAAATGTATAGGAAGTATAGCGGGAATGAAGGCGTCGACAAATGGGACGAATACATGAAGATGTTTGGCCTTGGCATCAAGACAGGCAGCGGGCTGCCGTTCGAGAACGCTGGCATCATTGAGTATTACCACGAAGCAGAGACTGCAAGTGCGCAATCTGCACTCATTCGCGCCTCGTTCGGTCAGCAGGCGCGCTACACGGTTCTTCAGCTTGCGCAGTACACGGCTACGCTGGCGAACCGCGGCAAGCGGATGAAACCTCAGTTCGTCGAGAAGATCGTCGATCCGGACGGCCATACCGTTCAGACCATGCAGCCGGAAGTGCTCAATACAGTTGACTTCCCAGAAGCGTATTGGGAAGAGGTTGAGCAAGGGATGCGGCTTGTTAATGTAAGTGCAGCATTCGCAGGCGTTAATTACACGTACGCGAGTAAGACAGGTACATCGCAGCAGTCCGTTGGCGGCAAAATCGTCGATAACGCAGTGTTCATCGCTTATGCGCCTGCTGTTAATCCCGTACTGGCCGTCGCAGTTGTTGTACCGGAGGGCGGTTTCGGTGCCAAGGGTGCAGCGCCGATTGCCCGGCAAATTTTCGACGCGTATGATGATGAGATTGGTTTGACAGGCACGCCGCGCAATCCAACCAAATCGAATAAATCGACGACAGGTACGACAATTGGCACGCAGCAGACGCCTGCTGACGGTATTGCAGCGAATGATGCGGCGAATGTGGACGCTAATATCGAATAATCGAATAAGCATCAATCGGAGCTCTTCCGACCGTCCTTATCAGGGCGGTTCGGTAGGGCTCTTATTTTTATTTTCAGTTTCCTTTAATAGACAATGCGATTATTGGAATGGTAGGATAGTCTTAGTCTTGAAAGATTAATAGGAGAGCTGGAGGAACGAATTAGTGAAAATGCATGTTGCGAAATGGGCAGTTGCCACGACGCTGGCAGCATCGCTTGCAATTGTCCCGCTTACGAGCGGCGGAGCGCAGACAGCGCACGCAGCAACGAAACAGACGGCTTCCGTTCAATCGGAAATTGCCGTCTACCTTGACGGTCAGAAGCTTGCACTCACACAGACCCCGTACGTGCGAAATGGGGTAACATTCGTCCCTATGTCGGCTATTTTCAAAGCGTTGGATGCCAGCGTGACGTATGAGCCAACCACGAAGACGATTATTTCGCGCAAAGGCAGTACGACGATTTCGCTTCAGGTAGGCTCCAAGAAAGCTACGATTAACGGGAAGAGCGTAAACCTGACCGCACCTGCCGAGCTGGTTAATGGCACAACCTTCGTGCCGCTGCGATTCATTGGCGAAGCATTTGGGGCAGAGGTTGCGTGGAAGGCCTCGGAGCGGAAAGTCGTCATTACGTCCATAGAAGCGCTTATGGAGCTGGAACAGCAGAAGTGGGAGCAGGAACGTGCAAGTCAGATTCTTACGACAACTCAGAACGTGGCGCTTAACGATCGCAAAGTCGTGATGATTGAGACAGATATTGGACAAGGCAGCGGCGTTGTTATTGGTCCGAACGAAATTTTGACGAACTATCACGTTATGTATGAAGCAGTCTCTGCAGATGCGTATGATGTCGACGGACGCAAGTTCAAGATCGAAGGCGTCGTTGCAAGCAATGAGTCGGATGACCTTGTAATCGTCAAAACAAAGACCGCGCTGAACATCGACGCTGTATCGATTGCAAGTCCGTACGATATTCAAAAAGGGGAACACGTTGTTGCAATCGGCAGCCCGCTCGGCGTGCAAAATACGGCAACGGACGGCATTGTCAGCAACATAATTGAAGATCGCGATGTTACATACATCCAGTTCAGTGCACCAATCGATCACGGCAGCTCTGGCGGCGGCTTGTTCAACCAATATGGTGAGCTTGTCGGCATTAACACGCTTGGATATGACGGAGTGAATATGGATATCAACTTTGCTGTATCCATTGACGACGTGCTTGACCTGCTCGTTGACTATATTTCGAAATCCGAACAGACGCCTAAATTCATCGCGTCTAAGCTTCCGGAATCGTTGAAGGACTTGTCGACGGACCAGCTCGCATCGTTCATGACGAAGAACTTCTCCTCGATTAGTACGACGGCGATGAGCGAGGGCACGTTGACGAACTGGACAGTTAAGCGAGATGAGAAGGGATGGCTCGTATTCGAAGCGAATATCGATCCGATGTTCTACTCGCTCTACGGTGAGAAAGTGAAGGATGAAATAGGATCATGGGCTTATAATACAGGTTATGAGCTTCGCAAACGTCTGCCAGATGAGACGGTCCGCATCATCATCAACTACGATCGCGTATATGATTTTGAACCGCAAGGTTATGCACCTAGCGAACTGACGGCGTTAGGAGATGGCAAGTGGCGCCTCCACTACGCTATTCTCGATTACCAAGGCAAAACAACCGCGGTAGTGAAGCTGCGCTAAAAGCTGTGTGGATTCTATACTAAGCACTCATTCCTATAGGAATAACAAGAACGCCCTCTGCCTGCAAATGCTGGCAAAGGGCGTTCTTTGCAATTAGGCTGCTCAGCGAGCGCAATGGCGCAGCCATAAAGATCGTTAGGAGATGCGGGTGCGGAAGCCAAACAAGCTGAGAAATGTCTTCTTCGATGCTTGATGACGCTGCGAGCGCGGCGTGAAGAATGGCGATGATACACCAGACGGTGAGCCATGTTGAACGACAGGAAGGGAGGATGCTGGGGCAGCTTGTCCTTCGGCAGTATCTATGCTGTGAGCAGCGAAATTGTCCGGATCGAACGGATTCGCGCCTTCGCCTGGATCAAGTCCCTCTTCGGCTTCGTCAGGGGTTGTAAAACCAAGCACCTCCTGCGCCAATGACATGAGATACGAGGGCTGCGATTCCAGCTTGCTAGGTTTTGTATGCAGCGGAATCAGGTCGACGACATCAATGGCGTCGCTAGCAGCTGGTTCTTCCTGATCATTCGTCCTATTCATATCAAACAGCGTTTCGCTATTCGCATTGTGGCTGACAACCTCAGCTGCATCAATAGAGACATCGATAGAGGCATCGATAGAGGCATCGATTGCGGCAGTATTAGGCGTATCGACTAACGGATCGGCCTCATTCATCTCTGGCTTGGCGGCAGCTGTGAGAGGCTCGTTCTCTATAGCTGTAATTGTCTTAATCAACTCTTCGTCAGCATTGTAATTGGTATCGACTGGTTTATGCAATTGCATAGGCGAAGCAGCTGCGGCAGCGGCTTGTCCAGGCGCCGTCATGGCTGCGTCCGCGAACGCAGAGCGGTCTTGAAGCGAAGCCGCTGCTTTCGCTCGCGCGATCGTTCGGGCTGCATCCGCCTCCAGCTGCGCGCGCGTTGCCTGCACTTCGATCATATAATGCTCGAATTCATCAAGCCTGGCACTCAGCCGATCGCTGCGCTGTTGTAATTCTAGAATCATGCCATATAAGAGCTTCATCGTAAGCTTGGGCATTCCATCGCCTTGATCTTTCTTCTCGTCTTTATGATCATACCACTCCGGCACCAGCGGCTCTTTCTCCGTCCATACGCGTTCCATTACGGCAAGGCCTCCTTCAGCGTTATTCGGTACACGATCGGTGTTGTGCACCTAGAGCTTGTCTCTATCGTAGCGTAATCGACAAGGATAAGCTGTCGAACAGTGCTGTCGGCTCGTTGGAACATTTGCGGCTCAGTGTGGCAATTCGCGGATTCAGTTCTATTATGTGCTTGAAAAATGGTACAATAGGGCGTGATCAATCATTTGCCAACGTTTAGAGAGGGTTTGACTGCTATGAAAGTTGTTCTGGCAACGCTTAATGCCAAATATATACACACCTCGCTTGCGCTTCGTTGTTTGAAGGCATTCGCGGAGAAAGATTTTCCGAACATCGACATCGCGGAATATACAATCAAAGATCCGGCGATGAATATCGTGTCGGATCTATTCGCACGACGACCAGATGTCATCGGCTTCTCCTGCTATATCTGGAACATTGAAGAGACGATTGTCGTCATCGATATGCTGCGCAAAATAATGCCCGAAGTCACGATTGTACTCGGCGGGCCGGAAGTAAGCTACGATACAGAGTTCTGGATGGAGCGCATTCCACAGGTCGATCATATCGTTGTTGGTGAAGGCGAGGAGACGTTCCATCACCTGCTGCAAGAGCTTCAAGGAGACCGCAAGTTCCATCTCGTATTCGGCGTGGCTTACCGCAAGGAACGTAACGGCGTGAGTGAGATCGTGGTGAATCCTGGCCGGCCGAAGCTCGATCTTGCGACGCTGCCATCGCCATACCGATTCAAGGAGGACATGCCGACGCTTGGCAATCGCGTCGTCTACTTCGAGACGAGCCGCGGCTGTCCGTTCAGCTGCCAATTCTGCTTATCGAGCATTGAGGTCGGCGTACGCTACTTCGATATTGAGCGGACGAAGGCTGATATTCTGTTCTTAATCGACCAAGGGGCGAAGCTGATCAAGTTCGTTGACCGGACGTTCAATATTAAGCGCGATTATGCGCTGGAGATGTTCAAGTTCTTGATCGAGAATCACCAGGGCTGCGTATTCCAATTCGAGATTACCGCGGACATTATGCGGCCGGAAGTGCTCGATTATTTGTCGGAGCATGCGCCTCCGGGCATTTTCCGATTCGAGATCGGGGTTCAATCGACGAATGATGTGACGAACGAAGCGGTCAAGCGCCGGCAGAACTTCACGAAGTTGACGCGAACGGTGACGAAGGTGAAGGAATCGGGCAAGATCGATCAGCATCTTGACTTGATCGCTGGTCTGCCTCATGAAGATTATGATACGTTCCGCAAGACGTTCAACGACGTATTCGCACTTCGTCCTGAAGAGCTGCAGCTTGGCTTCCTGAAGATGCTTCGCGGAACAGGGATGCGGATCGATGCGGAGAAGCACGGTTATATCTATATGGACCGCGCGCCATACGAAATTCTCGGCAACGACCTGCTGCCATTCTCGGACATCGTCCGTATCAAGCGTGTGGAGGATGTTCTGGAGAAGTACTGGAATGCGCATCGGATGGATCATACGCTGCTGTATCTCGTTGAGCGTGTCTTCCCGTCTCCATTCGATTTCTTCCAATCGTTCGGCGATTATTGGGAGGATCGGGGCTGGCAGCGGATCGGCCATCAGCTGGAGGATTTGTTCTCGCGTCTATGGGCGTTCCTGAACGACCGTGGTGCTGAAGCATCGGAAGGCCGTCTGGACCTGAACGTAGTGCTCGGCTTGATGAAGCTCGATTATTTCATGCAGCACAAGTTCAAGCCGCGCAAAGTATGGTGGGACTTCGCGATGGACAAAGCGGAGTGGAGCAGCTGGATGAGACGGCTCACCGAGCGGCCGGAGGATGTGTCCGGCGGCTTCGCATCGCTTGGCTTCGCGGACAAGGAGCTGCAGAAGCATGCGGTTATTGACCGCGTGCCATTCGATCTGGAGCGATACTTATCGGATAACGAGATCGACACGAACGTGGAATCGCTTGTCGTTATGATCTATCAGGGTGACTCGTCAGCCGGGAAGCCTTATGCGCTGCGGATTACGCACGATATGCTGGTATGAGAAAACAGCTTCTGAGCTCCTGCGGCACAGAAGCTTATCGTTAGAAAGAACAGAGGCTTGGGACGATGGTCCCAAGCCTCTGTTTGTGTGCGCTGCAACCACTAGCTTGCTCGCGCTCGAGCAGGCACCGGAGCTTGTCTTTCATGATGCAATCAATCGCTCACCTGGGAGGTTAGTGGTTCCCGCATCCACCGCCGCAGCCGCAGCCTTTAGGCTGGTGCTCTTCGGGCTCGGGGAGACGATTAAGCTCGATGGTCTTCATCAAATACTCGCTGACGAGCGTGTGGACATTACTGAGCTCGCGCTGCGCGTGTATAAATTGGCGAATGCTGGCATTGTCGTACAACGCCTGCTCTTCCTTCATGTATTCCTCAAGCTCATCATGCTCCAATTCAAGCTCATTGTCTTCTTTATGCTGGAGTGTATGATGCTTGTCCAAAAAGCGCTCATATTGCTTTACCGCATCCGAATCGGCTGCGAACCGATCAATCGAGCTTCGCAGCTCCCGATACGCCTCCTGCTCGAGAAGTGTCGTGCAGAGTACTTTCATTTGGTCTAGGACAGCGTCTGTATTAATTTTTGCGATCATCGATAGATCCTCCTTGTTCCTTATCTCCTTGTCTTCACTACTGTACACCGCTCGTTATTATATTGCTGTGATGTTCCTTACAGACAGCACGGTCACTACTGTGACAGCCCTCACAGAATGTTTGCGCTAACTGGATTAGGATGGGGTCAGGATGTGGCGCTGCACAAAGAGGAGGAGCGATGATGACCGACTTACGGAAAGAACGCGACTATAAAGTAAATCCGTTCATTGTTATATGGGAGGTTACGCGAGCCTGTGCGCTTAAGTGTCTCCACTGCCGAGCAGAGGCGCAGTATAAAGCGGACCCGCGGCAGCTGACCTTCGAAGAAGGGAAGCGGCTCATTGACAGCATAGCGGAGATGGATAATCCTCTGTTCGTATTTACCGGCGGCGATCCGCTGATGCGTCCCGATCTGTTTGAGCTGGCCCGATATGCGATCGAAGAGAAGCATCTGCCGGTGTCGATGACGCCTAGCGCAACACCCAAGGTGACGCGGGAGGCGATTCGCCGAGCGAAGGAGGTTGGGCTGTCCCGCTGGGCGTTCAGTCTCGATGGCTCTAGCAGCGAGATTCATGACCATTTTCGCGGAACGAAAGGCTCTTACGCTATGACGATGCGGGGCATCGAGTACTTGAAGGAGATGGAAATTCCGATTCAAGTGAATACGACCGTATCTAGGTATAACCTGCATGATCTGCCGGCTATCGCGGAGAAAGTGAAGGAGATGGGCGCGGTGTTGTGGAGCGTGTTCTTCCTTGTCCCGACGGGGCGCGGGATGGAAGCGGATATGATTTCGCCGGAAGAGCATGAGCAGGTGATGAAATGGCTGTGCACGGTCCAGCAGCGAATGCCATATGGGGTGAAGGCGACGGAAGCGCCGCACTATCGGCGCGTGTTCATGCAGGAATCGAAGCGGCTTAGAGCGAGCGGGCTTCAGCCTGCCGGCGGGGGCAAAAGGGAAGATATGCTTGGCCGCGCGCACAAAGGCGTGAATGACGGAGACGGGTTCATCTTCATCAGCCATATTGGAGACGTGTACCCGAGCGGGTTTCTGCCGCTGCGATGCGGCAGCGTGCGCGAGCAGCCGTTGACCGAAATTTATCGGACATCGCCGCTCCTTCAGCAGCTGCGCGATAAGTCGATGCTGAAGGGCAAGTGCGGCGTCTGTGAATTCAAGGAGCTATGCGGTGGATCGAGAGCTAGAGCCTATGCGACGACGGGAGATCCGCTTGGCAGCGATCCCTATTGTGCCTATATGCCAGCAGCGTGGATCGAGCAGCAGACTGCAATCGATGAGGGCAGCAGAGAGGACGTGCTTGGACATGGATAACAATCAGAAACGGATCGTAATTGTCGGGGGTGGCATTACGGGACTAAGCGCTGCCTATTATGCAGGCCAGCTGTTCGAGCAGCGGGGAATTCCGGTCCATATGACGCTGGTGGACAAAAGCAGCCGGCTCGGCGGGCGGATTCAGACGCTGCATCGCGATGGCTTCATTATCGAGCAAGGGCCGGATTCGTTTCTCGCACGCAAGCCGCCGATCCTGTCGCTCATCCGCGAGCTCGGCTTAGAGGATCAATTGGCAGCAACGAACCCACATGGGAAAGCGAATTATATTTGGCACCAAGGCAAGCTGCACCCGATGCCGCTAGGGCTTGTGCTGGGCATACCGACCCAGGTTACGCCTTTCATCAAGACAGGACTCGTGTCTGTGCCGGGCAAAATCCGCGCTGCAATGGACTTGCTGCTGCCGCGGCGGCGGGCAGCGGGCGACGAGTCGCTCGGCAGCTTTATCAAGCGGAGGCTAGGTCAAGAGGTGCTCGAGCATATTACAGAGCCGCTGCTAGCAGGCATATATGCAGGGGATACGCAAAGCTTAAGCTTGACGGCTACATTCCCGCAATTCAAGCAAATGGAGCAGACGCATCGCAGCCTTATACTGGGCTTGCTTGCCGGGAAGAAGAAGCCGCCGGTATCGGACGGGCCGCCGCTGCCGGAGATTGCGCGCAACAGCATGTTCCTTTCGTTCAAGGGCGGGCTGTCTACGCTTATCAACCGATTAACGGAACGTATCGGACCTATGCGCCTCATAATGGGACAAGGCGTTGCACATATGTCGCAGGAGGCAGGAGTGTACAAGCTGAGGCTTGAGCAGGGTCAGGTGATTGAGGCGGACGCAGTCATTCTCGCCCAGCCGGCTTATGAGGCTTACAAGCTGCTCTACGATATGCCGGAGGCACGCTGCCTTGAACAGGTTTCTTACGCATCTGTCGCGAACATAGCCTTGGCTTACAAGCGGGAGCAAATCCGCCACGCACTTCAAGGCTCGGGTTTCGTCGTACCGCGCAGTGCAGGCAGGCTTATTACCGCCTGCACATGGTCATCCTCCAAATGGCCGCATGTAGCGCCGCCCGGTACCGTTCTGCTCAGAACGTATGTCGGACGCTCCAATGATCAACATTGGACACAGCTGACGGAGCAGCAGCTGGTCGCGGCTGTAAGAGCGGATTTGGCAGATACGATGGACATTACGGCTGAGCCGGCATTCGTTGAGATTACGCGCTGCCGGCATTCGATGCCGCAATATCCCGTCGGCCATGCCGAACGGTTGAAGCTGTTGAACGAGCAGCTGCTCAAGAATAAGCCGGGCCTGTTCTTATGCGGTGCAGGCTATGAAGGCGTCGGCATCCCGGATTGTATCCGGCAGGGCAAGCAGGCTGCCGAGCTGATGGTGAGTGCAATAGAGACGGCAGCTGACAAATAGACAGAGCGTGTTGTTTGATAGGCATACGAATTAGAGCGGTGCTGTCGGATGGCGAGATCGCCAAACCGTCGGAACCGCTCATTGTCATGTTCTAACTCAGACAGGCTGCATTTCCTTCTCTATGCGTCCCATCACGGAATCGATAAATCGACTTATCCGATTGTAGTTCGGATCATTCGAATCAATCGTTTCTTGTGCCGAGTAGTTGGCGGAGATTTCGTCGATTAACGCAAGATATTGCTTGGCAATCTCGCCTGTAAACGTTGTGTCGCTGGATGCGGCAGCTTGCGTAAGCGCTGCCTTAACGTCAGCCTTGAGTCGAAAACCGTTCTCGAACACGCTGGTGTTGCTGGAGCCGTTCAACATAACGACCAGGTTACGCTGCAGCATCCCTTTGACGTTCATATGCCGCGGGGAATCTGGATAGTTATCCAAATAGGTCTCTGCAGCCAATGTCCGCTTGCTCAGCTCCTCCCATGGAATGGAGACGGCGGCATCGCTCATCGATGGGACGTCCGATTCTTCCGCCATTAATTTCAAATATTCACTCATCGCTTCGCTTAGGTAGGGGGCATAGTCCAAGAGCGCGCGATAATCGACAATGGGGTATACAATACCTTCGCCTTCAACAAGCCGATATTTGCCTGCTATTGCATCAGCGACCAATGTATGCGCCGGCTCAGGAAGGTTCTCAAGGTCCTCCTTGCTTATCGGTACTGACAGCTGTTGGAGAGTTGAGAAATACGGCTCCGCGATGAATTGTTCAGCTAACTGTTGATCGTGTTCACGGTAAAAGGCTTCGAGTTCAGTCATCAATTGATCCGCTTGTGCAGGCGATTGTGCAGGAAGCTGCGCTTCTAAGCTGGCAATGGCATCCTTGGCTGAAGCAGCCTTTGCGATGGGTTGCATGGGTTGCGAGGACGGTTCCGCGGGCTCATTCGCAGCATCAGGAGGAGCTGGTTGTGTTGGTGGAACGTCCGATTCTGATTGTTCATTCGTCTCCTCGGTAATGACCGGTGTTTGCTCTTCTGTTGTGCTTGGGACTGTTTCATTACCGCTTGTTGTACAGCCGGTCAATAGCAGGAGCAGGGAGAAGCCTAATAAGGCCTCTTTGTGAAGCAGTTTGTGTAACGGTCTCATCATTGGACGTACGATCCACCTCTCAATCGGATTCTTCTGTCGTCTCCTCACTGTTCAGCTCGATATCTTTGCTGAGCGATCGTTTGAGCAGGACGGCAAGGCCGAAGAAGAAGAGGACGAACGAGCTGAGCGCGAGCGTCTCTCTTAGCATGATAGACGGAATCATGCCGCCAATTGTTTCACGCAGCATAATGATCGCATGAGTGAACGGCATGAATGGACTGACGATCTGGAAGAAGCGGGACGTCATGCTGACAGGGAACGTAACGCCCGAGCTCGACATTTGGAGCACAAGCAGCAGCATGGCGAGCCCGCTGCCTACGTTGCCGAAGATGGAACGCAGCGTGTACGTTATTACGACGAATATGATGCTGACGAATAGGCTGGTTAATATGAACGACAGCTTGTTGGCGGCATGGACATGCAGCAGGAACAGCACGCCAAGCGCAGCGATGAGCGCCTGTCCGAGGCCTACCGATAAGAAGGTGAGCAGCCGCCCGAAGTAAACCTGATAGCTCTTGAACTTACGATCAGGATTACGTACGTTCACCGGGAGCGCCGTAATAAGAATCGTACCGCCAACCCATAACGCCAGCATTGTATAGAGCGGCGTCATCGCCGTACCATAATTATCGATTGGGAAAATGCGCACGGTCTCCAGATGTACAGGGTCGGCAAGAAATTGACTCCTTGTCGACGGATCGTGCATGAGATAGCTGATGAGCTCGTTCAAGTCGGTGCTTCCCTGCAGAGTACGGATCTTGTTAGCGGCTTCCCGAACCTTCTGCTCGAATCCAGGAAGATCATTCCGAGCTAAATCGGCTGTCCGATGGATCGCCTCCTCCATGGCAGGAAGCTTCTCTTGCAAGAGGGTGGCGGCGGTCTTGATATCGGCCACCACATTAGGCAGATCGTTGCGAACGAAGCTGGCCGCTTGATGAACGCGCTGCTGGATGGATGGCCAGTCGGAGTGAAGCTTGTCCATGACGGTCAGTGCCTCATCTACTTTCATTTTCAAGTCGATTCGCATCTCCTTCAGACGGGTGCGAAGTGTCGCGAGCTCATCTAAGAGCCTTGTAAGCTTCTGCAGCTCCTCCGCAGCCGCAAGTTCCCCTTCGACCTTTCCGTCCGTATTCGCCCCAGCTGTCGTCTTCTCTGCTTCTTCAAGTACATTCCTTAGCTTCGTATCGATGGAAGCAATACGGTTATCGATGTCGGATAAAGCGGTTGGAATCATTTGAAGGCTGTTCACTTTATCCCGCAGGGCGGTTATATTGTCCATTGCGCTCTTGATCTTGGGCAGTTCCGACTCCAGCTTTACAATCGCATCGCCAGCTTTGTTGAGGGCCGCAATATGCTGCTGCAGCGCTATGACTTTGTCCGCTTTCTGCTTGATTGCCGGCAGCTTGGCCTCTAATGCAATTGCGCCTTGGCCAAGCGCTTCGATCTGAGGGAGCGCTTTATCTAATTCAAGAATGCCGTTCTCTACTTTATGAATCGTCGGCAGCTCTCTCTGAAGCTCGATGCCAGCTGTACGGAAGGCGGTAAGCACAGCGTCTCCGACCGTCTGGGTGAACGACTTGCTGATCTGCTCCGTTACACCAGCAGCGCCTGAACCGGTAATCTTCGGAGCCAGCGCATTCACTTTTTCGTTAATCGCGTATGTAATCGTCGGCTGCTCGGGTTCCGCCCCCATTATGCTTGTAAGCTTCGAGGAGAAGTCGCTTGGGATGATGAGATAAGCGTAGTAATCGCCGTAATGGACGCCGCGCTCTGCTTCTGGTCGATCGACGAACACCCAGCCCAGCTTCGGATTGGCCTTCAGCCCATTGACCGTTTCCTCTCCGACATTAATCGCTTTGCCCTCGACCTGCGCGCCTGTATCCTCATTGACGATTGCGACTAGGATGCCAGCCGTATTGCTGTACGGGTCCCACACTGCTTTAATATTAATCCAGGCGTATGCGGAAGGCAGCAGCATGATCGCGATGATCAACATGGTCAGTCTGCGTGATTTGATCATGCTCTTTACGTCGATGAGGTAGATGGATAGGATGGTGCGCAAGATGGACTCCCCCAAGCTGATCTAAGATGAATGAGGCTTTCCTAATGTTTTCCGAATAGGGCAGACCTTAACCGCAGCAAATAGAAAGGTAAAGCAGGCATGCATGTGCAAAATAAAAACAGCAGCGCGCACCGCCATCTGCGGCGATAACGCACTGCTGTTTCTTATGAGCAACCTTTATGGAACCATGCTTCTCAGCACGGTCATGCTGCCATCCAGCGCATATCCGCCAAGACTTGCCGGCAGCAGGAGGCATTGCCCGGAACGAAGCGGCAGCTGTTCGGCTCCCTCGTTCCAATGGATCGTGCCTTCTCCTTCGGCAACGACGAGAATAACGAAGCTCTCCGGTGTAGTTGCAAGGGAGAGCGGACCGTCTATGATGCCTTTCTCCACGATAAAATACGGTGAGCTCGCAATCGTCAGCCATTCGCCCGGCTGAGTGCCGCCCGTCTTCATCCGCTGTGCGCCAGCGCCTTCATAGGCGATGACGTTGAGCGAGTCGTCGATATGCAGCTCGCGAAGCTTGCCGTCCAGCCCTGGCCGATCATAATCGTAGAGCCGATACGTGGTATCGGAATTCTGTTGAATTTCAGCCACGACAACACCGGAGCACAACGCGTGAACCGTACCGGCAGGAATGTAGAAGGCATCGCCTGCTTCAACAGGGACGACCTGCAGCGTATCCATAATGCGTCCTTCGGCGATTGCGGCTTCCATAGCGGCGCGGTCGATGCCGTCTTGCAATCCATACACAATGGTTGCACCGGGCTTAGCATCGAGGATGTACCACATCTCGGTCTTGCCGAGCTCGCCTTGCGGGAGCCCTTCATAGGAATCCGTCGGATGCACCTGCACAGACAGATCGTCATTGCAATCAAGCAGCTTGATCAGCAGCGGGAAACGGCCATTGCGTTCGGTGAAGCCTCTGGTCCCGAACCATTCTCGGCCATAGTGTTCACGCACTTCATCGAGTCCTGTGCCGGCCAAGGGGCCATTCACAACGGTCGTCGTACCGTTCGGATGATCGCCAATCATCCAGCCTTCACCTATGGAGCCTTCTGGCAGCTGCAGACCGAATTGCGCGAGTGCACGTCCTCCCCAAATACGTTCTTTCATCTCCGGCTGGAACAGCAGCGGATAGGGTTGTGTCTTCGACTTCGTCATCGTTTCTCTCTCCTTGAATGAATGGAATAAGGATTGGATAGGAATATCCACTTCGGGTAAGAGACCTGATGCGGGATAAGCAGAATGCCAGAGCTAGGGAGTAGATGGGAGCTTAACGTTCGCCGGGTTGAAACAGCTCCAGCAGCTCGCCATCAGGACCATAGAAGAAGAAATAACGGCTGCCATCTGGCAGCGTCGTGACCTCGGTATCGCGAAGCGGCACATTGAGTTCTTTGATACGGTTGAACTCGGCCTCTACATCGTCGACGGTGAAGGCAAGATGATGCACTTTGCCTTCTGCCGGGAACTCTTTCGCGTTCTCGATCAGCTCCACCTCGGTCTCTTCGCAGCCGGGGAAGGAAAGGAAGCCAAGGCGAACGAGACCGTTGCCTGGAACGAGCGTCTTGCGATGCTCCATTCCGATCACCTTCTTGTAGAATTCAAGGGACTGCTCCAGATTCGTTACTCTAACGCCTACGTGCTCGATTTTGCGAATAGCCATAATCATGACCTCCCGATAGTATTGGATGGATTAACGTTACGGTTGCTTCCGGCTTCGCTCGATCGCAATGAGGAATGGAGCTGTAGGCTTCTGCACCATCCGATACAGTACGGCTTGTCCTTCGGCAGAAGACAGCGCTTGTGCCCATTGCAGAACAGCCTCGGCTTCATCGCCTCCGCCAGGATGGCCCGGGTAGAGGACGCAGGTAAGGATGCCGCCTGGCTTCAACAGCGATAAAGCTCTCTCGATTGCGGCGATCGAGCTGTCCGTCTTCGTGATAATCGACGTATCCGCTCCTGGCAGATAGCCGAGATTGAACATTGCGGCGGCGACATTTCCTGCGTGATCCTGCTCTACATGCCGATCCATTACTTCGTGGCTGTCGTACACGAGACGAAGGTCTGGAAGAAGATTCTGCTCTTCGAGCGGCTCCAGCCGTTTGCGTGTCGCTGTAATGGCTGCTTCTTGAATATCGAAGGCGTACACGACGCCTCGCGGCCCGACAAGCTCGGCGAGGAAGCGGGTATCGACGCCGTTGCCTGCCGTTGCATCAATGACGATGTCGCCCGGCTGAATCCGTTCGCGAATCATTTGGTGTGCCATGCTGAGCACGGATAGGAAGCCCATGCGATCACTCCTTCCACAGCTTGCCCTGCCATGTGTTTCGGCGGACAAGCTCGGCGTCAATAGAATTAAGAACGTCCCATTTATTCAAGCTCCACATCGGTCCGATGATCAGATCGCGCGGCGCATCGCCGGTCAGGCGATGGACAATCATGTCCGGCGGCATCTGCTCGAGTGAATCGACGATTAGCTTAATGTACTCGTCCTTCTCGAGAAACTGAAGCAGTCCGGCTTCGTACTGCTTCACCATAGGCGTCTTGCGCATCAAGTGGAGCAGATGGATCTTAATGCCTTGAACGTCCATCCGTGACACGGCGCGCAGCGTATCCATCATCATCGCATGCGTTTCTTGCGGCAGGCCATAAATAATGTGCGTGCAGACACGAATGCCGCGTGCGCGCAGACGGCGTACGGCATCCTCGTAGCAGGCGGTATCGTGGGCACGATTGATGAGCGTAGACGTCGACTCATGAATCGTCTGCAGTCCCATCTCAAGCCACAGATAGGTCCGCTCATTCAGCTCAGCCAAATAATCAATTACATCATCGGGCAGGCAGTCTGGGCGGGTTGCAATCGAGAGTCCGACTACGCCGGGCTGCTGCAATATGACCTCGTAGTATTCACGAAGCTCATCAACGGGCGCATAAGTGTTCGTATAGGCTTGGAAATAGCCGATATATTTCGCATTCGGCCACTTCAGATGCTGGCGGTCTCTGATCTTATTGAACTGCGTCACGAGATCATCGCGCCGGCTGCCTGCGAAGTCGCCAGATCCACGCGCGCTGCAGAAGGTACAGCCTCCTTTGGCAATGGATCCGTCACGGTTCGGGCAAGTAAAGCCAGCATCCAATGTAACCTTGAACACCTTCTCGCCGAACTGCTCCCTCATTTCATAATTCCATGTATGGAATCGTTTGTCGCTCCACAACCGCGGAGATATTACGTTATCATTAACAGCTGTCATAATAGCTCCTTCGGTTGAAATCCGTATATTCTGATGCATGCTACCGTTCATTGTATCGAAATTCGGGGTGGATTGCCATGATCTAGGTACGGCTGGGACAAAAAAAGAGCTGGAAAATAAAAAGCCCGATTTATCCGTTTTCACTTGCCGAACCTTACATGATGTGTTATATTAAAAGTGCGACAAATCAACGAAATCAACGTAGAAACTTTCTTCGCACCACGTGATATAGAATGTCGATTTTCTGGGAATTATATTGAAAAAATCGATGAGGTGATACGTGATGACTACGACTTTGAGAATTCCGCACGGTGAAGACAAGGTGAAGGTAGAATTGACGGTTAAGGAACTGATGGTGCTGGCCGGTGCGCGTTTTCCGAATAATCATTTGATTGAAGTTGGTGCGCGTAAGAAGCTGAATGAAGTACTGGAACAGACATACGAGATCGAAGGCCGCAATTCGTCGGCATACGAATTCTAGAATAGATAACGGCGGCGAAGTTCAAGCGAACATGCTGACCGTACTTACTTGGAGACAGTCCGGATACATGCCGGGCTGTCTTTTTCATTTGCAGCTTATGCCAGGCTCTTTACTTTCTTGCTTATCTTCGGCACAATTAGGGCTAGTTCAATGTGGAGGACGAGAGAACATGCGATTAAGAGGAAGAAAAGGAATATTGGAAAGCATCGAAAGCCAGCCGGAGCTTGTCGTATTAGACGGGACCGCCTACAAAGGACGCTGGAACGAATTTTTCGGCAATGACAACCCGATCTATGTCGAGCTTGGTATGGGCAAGGGGCAGTTCATCAGTACGCAAAGCTTCCGCAATCCGGACATTAATTATATTGGCGTTGATATGTACGACGAGCTCGTGCGCCGTGCGAGCGAGAAAGCGCGCCGCATCTGGGCGGAGCGCGATGTGGACAGCCCGCCGAACCTGGCGCTGCTGCGTGCGAACATCGAATTCATCGAGGACATCTTCGAGAAGGACGAGCTGGAGCGCATCTATTTGAACTTCAGCGACCCATGGCCGAAGGCGAAGCACGCGCGCCGTCGTCTGACGCATCCGCGCTTCATCGCTAAGTATATTAACGCTCTGAATTCGCGAGGAGAAATTCATTTCAAGACCGATTCGGTGTCGTTATTCGAATACTCGCTCAACAGCTTCGCAGATATGGAGCTGCTCACCCGCAACATCGCACTGGACCTGCACAAAGATGGTCTGCGCGACGATCTTGTGCCGACGGAATATGAGATGAAGTTCTTTAATCGTGGACAAAATATTCATCGCATCGAGGTGCTGATCGGCGATGAAGCGATAGCTGCTCATCGCAATGCGAAGCGGGAAGCGGCAGCAGCAGAAGCAGTGAAGGCTGCTGAAGCAGAGAAAGCTGCTGAAGCAAAGAAACAGGGCAGCGAGCAGGAATCGGCTGAGGAATAGGCTGTACCGATTCCTCAGCTTCGCATTTGGGGGGCTGCCTCATAAGTGGGTTGGCGCACGGATGAGCGACTCTGTTGAATAGATGCACAAAATAAGAAATGACGGTTCAGGGGCATCCCAGAGCCGTCATTTCTTGTTTTTAATCAGCAATACATCTTTGTACTTCACCGTACTGCAATTGGGAAATACGAATGAACAGGATCCAAGCAAGTATTTCCTGCAAATGAAATTGTAGGTTTTAAGGTTTGACAGACAGTGGGATCGCTTCAACCCTTCATATTCGTGCATATTCGCAGGCGTGCGGCGTAAGGCACCGTACCAGCCCCAAATTCCTGTACTTTGGCAGCAAATCAGCAATCCTCCCCTATTACGAGACAATCTCCTTTTTCGTGTGCCCGTGAGGAGGTTCGCCTTGCGGCTCGAATCACGCACAATGCAGCATGCGATTGTTTCGGCTGTGTCATCGCGGTGCAAATCTGATAGTAATGAACCCTTAATGCGCCATTGACGCTAAGGAAACAGTATGACGCTATATTGTAGGCATGCTGTCGGTTCATCTGCGTACAATTAGTGCTGAGAGCGGAACCTGCGGTTAGATCGGACAGAAGCGGAGGGAGCGGGGATGCGGTTAGCGATATTTACGGATACTTACGAACCGGAAGTAAACGGAGTTGCGCGAACATTGGGTCGTTGGACCGATTTTTTGCGCAGACGGGGGATTGAGGTGATGGTCTTCGCTCCCGAACCAGGCATGGACGACGCCTCGTTACAATCTTCTATTCAAGTACAGCGCTTTACCTCGTTTCCCTTCTTCCTTTACCCCGAATGCAGGCTTGCCGTGCCGAACCCCGTACCTGTACGCCGCGCGCTTCAACAATTTCAGCCGACTCTGATTCATGCTGCCACCCCCTTCAATATGGGGCTGTTCGGTATTCACTACGCGAAGAAATACCGGATTCCACTTGTGGCTTCTTATCATACACATTTCGATCGCTATTTGCCGTATTACAATTTGCAGTGGATGGCAAAGCTGTTATGGAGATATCTGGAGTGGTTCCACCATGAATGCAGAATGATCTTCGTTCCTTCGCCTTCCACGAAGGCTCAGCTAGTCGGCCGCAGCTGGCGAGAAGAACGTCTTGATGTATGGGCAAGAGGCGTTGAGACCGATCAATTCTATCCAGGCGTCGAACGGACGGCGCTTCAGCTTCCGGATAGCTATGCGATTACATCCGAGCAGTTCGTGGTATTGTATGTCGGACGGCTGTCGCCGGAAAAGGATGTAGGCATTGCGATCGACGCCTTTGACAAGTTCCGCAGATCTCATCCGAATGCGGTCATGCTGATTGCTGGCGACGGTCCTTCGGCAGGAGAGCTTAAAGCAAGATGCACCCGTGTGCAGCTGCCGATTCATTTTCTCGGGTTTCAGTCGCTTCCTGTGCTCCGTGAGCTGTACGCAGCCGCAGATGTATTCTTGTTCCCATCGGCAACGGAGACTTTCGGCAACGTTGTGCTAGAGGCGATGGCATGTGAGACAGCTGTTGTTGGTGCTAGAGCGGGAGGTGTTGCAGATACTGTGACTTCTGGCGTCAATGGCCTCTTATGTGACCCTGGCAGTGTCGATTCATTCGCAGATGCGCTGGAGCGCCTGTACCAGGAGCCGGAGGAACGAGGGCGCCTTGCAGCGAATGGGCTCGCATACAGCCGTAATCAGTCGTGGGACGCGATATTCGAACGGCTGCTGTCGCAATTTCTGGAGGCTGAGTCCGGGAACACAGGGACGATCGTACATCATATTGGCACGTAATCCGTACAAAATTTGGTGCAATGGAAGTTTTGTACTCATTTTTGACGGACGTAAGCATTAAAAACGATGCAAATGGATGAAAATAAGGGGGATGCAGACGGAAAATGAGGGATTGCCGATAAATGATCGCCATGGAAGCGTTTTACTTGACTCACATGACGATTTGGGCGCTCAAACCGTTTTTGACAAAGCAGTCTGTACGGTGCAAAATGCACTAAGTGCCGCAAATAGAGATATAGCCGGCTTTCGTATGGGATGGATTGTCAGTCGTGTTGTAGTTGAACAAATAAACAAATAAAGAGAAAAAGAAAAAAAGGGCGAATTTAAAAATTGGGGTCTCAAGGGGGCAATACCAAGAATGTTTAATGTTTTGATGATGGCGTTCCAGATCTTGCTGGTGTTCATCGGTGTCTATCAGTTTGTGCTTGCGCTGTTCGGGATCTATCGGAAAAAGAATCAACGTCGTCATGAACCTAAGAAATCGTTCGCCGTACTCGTTGCTGCTCATAACGAAGAGCAGGTTGTAGGCGCATTGGTTGAAAATTTGCTGAAGCTGGATTATCCACGAGAGCTGTACGATATTTTTGTTATTTGCGATAACTGCACCGACGGGACGGCGGATGTCGTTCGTGGTTATGAAGGTGTTTACGCATGCGTTCGCAACAACTCGACGCTGCGCGGTAAAGGCTATGCGATCGAATGGATGCTCAAAGAGCTGTGGAAAAGGCCAAAACAGTACGATGCCGTCGTCATGTTCGATGCGGATAACCTGTGCAACAGCGACTTCCTGCATCTGATGAATGACGATTTATGCGAAGGTCATCAAGTTATTCAAGGTTATCTCGATACGAAAAACCCGAATGACTCTTGGGTTACAGCTGCTTATGGTATTACTTACTGGTATTGCAATCGTCTATGGCAGCTGTCGCGCCGCAATTTGCGGATGGCAAACTTCCTTGGCGGCACAGGCATGTGCTTCGACTCGAAGCTGCTGAAGGATATGGGATGGGGCGCAACGAGCCTCGTCGAGGACTTGGAATTTACGATGCGCTGCATCAAGCGCGGCGTGCACCCGGTATTGAATTACGATGCGAAAGTGTATGACGAGAAGCCGGTATCGTTCCGAGCGTCCGCTCGTCAACGTCTGCGCTGGATGCAAGGTCACTTCAATGTTGCGCGCAACTATTTCTTCCCGCTGCTGTGGGCGAGCATCAAGGAGCGCAGCTTTGTTAAATTTGACGCAGCGTTGTACTCGATCTCCGTATACAACACGCTGCTTGGCTTCGTTCTGACAGCCATGCTGTGGGCAGATAATATTATTCCGGCGGATAACATCTTCGGTTCGATCTATGAATATCTGCCATGGTGGATGCCGGCAGTCGCAATCACTGCATCTGCGATCATGTTCCCACTGTCGCTTATTCTGGAGAACGTGCGCAACTGGAGAATGTACGCACACCTGCTGACGCTGCCGTTCTTCCTGTTGTCGTGGTGGCCGATTACGTTCTACGCGTTCTTCACGCAGAACAACAAGCAGTGGAGCCATACGCAGCATACGCGTGTTATTCGACTGGAAGAAGTGCAAAGCAAACAGGGCTAATAATAAGCTTGTCTTAAGCTGGGGCATTGTTTCTGATTAGAACGCTGTTGACTTCAGATGTCCCGCTGTGATATATTAAGTCGGTAACATTAAAACTTATCGCAATAAGAAGAGGCACCCGCTTCTCACCTGACAGCTTAGGCGCTGGCTGGTTATATGCGACCGATCGATAACATTGCACCCGTCGATTCATGACGCAGTTGCATTTACGAATGGTTATGGCATGCGGGTCCTGATGGGCCCGCATTTTTATTGCGTGGAAACTAATATTTGGAGGTGGCACGTTATTAGCAGAGAACATCAGATCAATGACGAAATCCGAGCTCGCGAGGTTCGCGTAGTCGGAGCAGAGGGAGAGCAGCTCGGTATCAAGCCGATTCGCGAAGCGCTTCAGCTGGCAGTCGACGCAAGCATGGATCTTGTCAATGTCGCACCGCAGGCGAAACCGCCAGTTTGCCGGATCATGGATTACGGCAAGTTCCGGTACGAGCAGCAGAAGAAAGAGAAGGAAGCACGCAAAAACCAGAAGATCGTTGACCTGAAGGAAGTATGGTTCCGTTCGAACATCGAGGAGAACGACTACCAGACGAAGCTTCGCAACGTCGTGAAGTTTTTGAAGGAAGGCGACAAAGTCAAATGCTCCGTTCGTTTCCGCGGTCGTGAAATCGCGCATGCAGCGATCGGACAACGCATCCTTGACCGCCTTGCGAAAGAAGAAGCAGTCGCCGAATTATGCAGCGTTGAACGCGTCCCTAAACTGGAAGGCCGCAGTATGATCATGATTTTGGCGCCAAAAACTACAAGCTAACATAAATTCAAGGAGGAACACTCGAATGCCTAAGATGAAAACGCACAGCAGTCTGAAAGACCGCTTCAAAATTACTGGTACGGGCAAAGTAAAACGCTACAAAGCGTTCAGAAATCACCTGCTTTCGCACAAATCCGGTCGTCAAAAACGTGTTCTCGCTGGCCAACCACTCATGGCAGCTGGCGACGTTCGTCGTATTCAACAAGGTTTGGCTAACCTGAAATAGTCTATTATCGCGAGCACTCGCGATGCACTTTATAAACTAAAACACCTACAGGAGGTCTTCACTCATGGCAAGAGTTAAAGGCGGCTTCGTCCGCGCTCGTCGTCGTAAACGGATTTTGAAGCTGGCGAAAGGTTACTTCGGTTCGAAACATCGCCTGTTTAAAACAGCTAAAGAGCAAGTAATGAAATCGTTGCTGTACGCATACCGCGACCGTCGCCAAGTTAAACGCGACTTCCGCAAACTGTGGATCGTGCGTATCAACGCAGCAGCACGTCAGAACGGTCTGACGTACAACAAATTCATGTACGGCCTGAAGCTGGCTGGCATCGAAGTGAACCGCAAGATCCTCGCTGACCTCGCAGTCAACGACATCAACGCGTTCAACTCGCTCGCTGGTGTAGCTAAACAAAAAATCAACGCGTAGTTTTACGCGATGTACGAGCCTTGCTCCCATTGGGAGCGAGGCTTTTTTATTTTCACCCCTGCCCTTTCAAGGATGATCAACCCACCCAAACCCTCAGATGGACCCCGGAACCCTGCATGATGCGTTATACTACTATGTTGTGGTAAAGTATTAGTGTGATAACGGACTAAAGAGCTTGGAGGAGGAGAGTATGTTTAAGGCTGTATTTCTGGATTTCTACGGTACGCTAGTTCATGAGGATGATGTGTGGATTGATGAAATATGCGGGAAAATTGCAGTTTCATCGACTGTTCAGGCAACCAAGGGAGAGATTGGACGTTATTGGTGGGATTCGTTTTCGAGCCGATTGCTTCCGTCCTATGGAGATGCGTTTATTACGCAGCGCGATATCGAGCTTATGGCGCTTGAGGAGACGATCGCATACTTCGGATCGACTTGTCACTCGGAGGAGCAGTGCCAAATATTGTTCAAACACTGGCAAACCGCACCGATGTTCGAAGATACGCTTGCGTTTCTGCGAGCAGTTGATATCCCGCGAATCATTGTCTCAAACATTGACCGCGATGACATTGAGGCCGCCATCCATCACAACGGACTAACTTTCGATCACATTATTACAAGTGAAGATGCAAGGTCGTATAAGCCCAGATCGGAAATGTTCCAACAAGCACTCCACATCAGCAATTTGAAACCCGAAGATGTTCTCCACATAGGAGATTCCCTCACTAACGACATCGTAGGCGCTCATAACGCAGGCATCCGAGCGGCATGGATTAATCGCCGCAACAAGCCCCTCCCTCAACATTGCACCCCAGACTACACTATACATTCTTTGATTGAATTGATTCCTTTGTTGACCTAGTCATTCCCTGCCCTTTGTAGGCAGGGGAACTTTAAGCAAGCACAGCCTAACGTAAAGCGTGTCCCGCAGGGACGTAAGCGAGTATCAGCACGAATCAGGCAAGCACGCCGAACATGTACCTACCTCAAGAGTCCGTATCCCAATTGCTCCGCATGATAGCGTGTCCCTCAAGGGACGTAAGCGGGCATAACCTCCACTGTACCTAGACCAGTCCTGCTGGGGGTCCTGGGGGCAAGCGCCCTTGAGAGGGCGGGGGTGCGTGCCCTAAGGGGCAAAGCGCCTTCAGGTACAAACGTACAAGCACAAAAATCCCTTTTCGCATAGTCTACAGGACTACGGGAAAGGAGGGTGTTCTTGATGAAGCGCAATGTTTCCGAGTATGAAGCGAAGCAATTGATTGGCAAAACGATTTACGCAACGAAGCGTGACGGGACGGTTGTCGTTGGCAGGCTTATGCGTGTTGATGATCATACACTTTATGTAGAGACGGTTGGCAGCAATAGCGGCGGCGTGCAGACGCGGGCGATTTTGCCGCTCATATTGTTTGATCTGCTGGCGATTGGTTTGTTCGCAGGCGGCGGCTGGGGAGGCGGCGGAAAATGCTGCCCGCCGTATGGCGGCGGATATGGTCCAGGTCCTGGCTATGGTGGATATGGCGGCGGATATGGTGGCGGTCCTTATGGAGGTGGACAATATGGTCCATACGGCGGCGGACCATATGGACCGAAGAGCGGCGGGTATTATTAACCGCGTCTTCTCGTGCGTCTGCTGGCGCTAATTCTGCCAAATCCACTGAGCGGCTTACGCATTTCATAACAGCGTACGCGGTCAGCGAAACCGGTGACGCGGTAGCCAAGCTTCTCATAGAAGCGGCGCGCCGCGTCATTCCCCTCATCGACGAACAGGAGCGCCTCCTGGCAGCCTGATGCTGCACCATAGGCTTCCGCTTCGTCCATGAGCCGTTTGCCTGCGCCGCGCTGCCGGCAGGATGGAAGCACTGCAAGCAGGTCAACATATAATAACTGACCTTGGGCTACCGCGTGCACGAAGCCATAGGGCTCACTTGTTGAAGGAAATACTGCAGAATAAGTCGCCCCCAGATCAAGCCTATTGCGCAGCTCCTCTTTCGTAGGGGCATCTTGAAGCGAGTATAGGTAAGAATATGGAATGATCTCGTTGCGAATAAGCTGGAGAATTACAGAGTCATCCTGACGCGGAGATCTTGGACGAATGGTCACGCTCATGGCCATGTCGCCTCCTTAACGGTGTCTAAGGTAATGTATGCGGTGCGAACGCCCGAGGCGCATCGGTACATAAGATTTTGTAAGCGGGAATCCGAGACTTGACGAACCGTAACCGCAAGCATATAATAGGTTCTAAGCTAATACGTAATCGGCAATGATGAGGACGAAGTGTTAAGGGCCCTTTTGCTCAGAGAGCGGATGGAATTTGCTGCAACCATCGCCAAAATCCCTTTTCGACGAGCTCACCTCGGAGCCATTCCCTTGAAAAGCGAATTGATATTCGCGTATTAGGGGGAATCGCGTGGCACACGTTACTGTGCTGATGGTAAGAACGTTTGGCGTGCACGCCGTTTTTACCTGCCGAGGTTACGCATTGCGAGATGCGTAATAAAATTGGGTGGTACCACGGAAGATAATGCCTTTCGTCCCGTTGCTCACAATGAGCAGACGGAGACGGAAGGCTTTTTTGTTGTTGTTTGGTTTCAATGAAAGGAGAGATGAAGGATGGCGACGCAAGGCGCAACACTGCGTTCGAAACAAGAACTGATCGAGAAAATGAGCAAACCGGAGGTCATTACCGGTTCCGAAATACTGCTTCGTAGTCTGGTGCTTGAAGGTGTCGAATGTGTATTCGGCTACCCAGGCGGCGCCGTCTTATATATTTACGATGCGATGCACGGATTTGATGATTTCCATCACATCCTGACACGCCACGAACAAGGCGCAATTCACGCAGCGGACGGTTATGCTCGTGCAAGCGGCAACGTAGGCGTATGTATCGCAACGTCGGGCCCAGGGGCAACGAACCTTGTTACAGGTATCGCAACGGCGTACATGGACTCCGTTCCACTCGTTGTTATTACGGGTAACGTTGTTCAATCGGCTATCGGTACGGACGCATTCCAAGAAGCTGATATCGTAGGCATCACGATGCCAATTACGAAGCACAGCTATCTGGTGCGCAACGTTGAAGATTTGCCGCGCATCATCCATGAGGCATTCCACATTGCGAACACAGGCCGCAAAGGTCCGGTTCTGATCGATATTCCGAAGGACGTATCCGCAGCGAAGACGCTCTTCAAGCCAGCTAGTGGCGAAGTGAACATGCGTGGTTACAACCCGACGGTTTCGCCGAAGAAGCAGCAAGTGGACAAAATGCTCAAAGCGATCGAAGAGGCTGAGCGCCCGCTTATTCTCGCAGGCGGCGGCGTTGTATACTCCGGTGCGCACGAAGAGCTTCTTGAGTTCGCGACGAAGACAGGTATTCCAGTCGTAACGACGCTGCTTGGATTGGGCGGTTTCCCTAGCGGCAACGATCTGTGGGTCGGTATGCCGGGTATGCACGGCGCTTATGCTTCGAACAAAGCGATCCAGGGCTCGGATCTGCTGATCAACATCGGCGCTCGTTTCGACGACCGCGTAACGATGAAGCTTGACGGTTTTGCTCCGAATGCGAAGATCGTTCACATTGATATCGATCCAGCAGAAATCGGCAAGAACGTACCGACAGATATTCCAATCGTCGGCGATGTGAAGACGGTGCTTGAAGTGGCGAATGCAGAAGCGAAGCCGGCTGCTAAGGCGGCTGCATGGCGTGAGCAGCTCACAGCGCTCAAGGCGGAATTCCCGCTGACGTATGTGGATTCGAATACAGAGCTCAAGCCGCAATGGGTTATCGAAATGCTGCATGAGACGACGAACGGCGATGCAATCGTAACGACGGACGTTGGTCAGCATCAGATGTGGGCAGCTCAATATTACAAATTTAATAAGCCGCGCTCGTTCGTAACATCGGGCGGCCTTGGAACGATGGGCTTCGGATTCCCGTCGGCAATTGGCGCTCAGATGGCGAACCCGGACCGCGTAGTCGTTTCCATCAATGGTGATGGCGGCATGCAGATGTGTGCGCAAGAGCTTGCGATTTGCGCGATCAACAACATCCCGGTCAAAGTTGCGATTATTAACAACCAAGTGCTCGGCATGGTTCGTCAATGGCAGGAAATTATTTATGACAACCGTTACAGCCACATCGACCTGGCAGGCAGCCCTGATTTCGTGAAGCTTGCAGAGGCTTACGGGGTCAAAGGCTTCCGTGCATCGAACAAGGAAGAAGCTCGTGAAGCATGGGAAGCGGCGCTTCGTCATCCAGGTCCTGCGGTCGTTGAATTCGTCGTCCGTAAAGGTGAGAACGTGTATCCGATGGTTACGCAAGGAAACACGATCGACGACATGATCTTGGGGGATGCGGAATGAAAAAACATACGATAGCAATTCTCGTCAACGATCAGCCCGGCGTTCTGCAGCGCGTATCTGGCCTGTTTGGCCGCCGCGGCTTTAATATCGAGAGCATTACGGTCGGTTCTAGTGAAGAGCCAGGTCTCTCCCGTATGGTCATCGTCACGACTGGCGATGGCAATACGCTGGAGCAAGTCACGAAGCAGCTGTATAAGCTGATCGACGTGATTAAAGTTGTTGATGTCAGCAGCAATCCGATGGTTGCCCGCGAGCTCGCGCTCATTAAAGTGAGCGCGGAGCCAGCGGCTCGCCCAGAAATTCTGGGCGTTGTTGAGACGTTCCGTGCGGCTATCGTCGACATTGGTCCGCAGTCGATGATTGTACAAGTCGTCGGTGATACGGAGAAAATCGATGCGATGGTTGAGCTGCTCAAGCCTTACGGCATTCGTGAGCTGACTCGTACGGGCGTTACCGCGATGGTTCGCGGCAGCGTGAAGTAGGCTTTGCATCGCAAAGCCACGATTTGGTGTTTGAAATCATGCTGCTTATCCTAGACAATAGAGATAGGCAGACGCAAGTGATTGAGCAATAATCGTATTCAAACTAGTGCCGAATGCGGACAAGCATATCGGAAGAATGATGCAAATTCCCGCATTGGGCGGGTGTTTAAGCAGGGAATACGACGAGACGCTCATACGTCTACCGAGGCTTCTCCGTTTAAACACCCGCTCAATGAGGGTTTAATTTAAAGGAGGCAATTTTACAATGGCAGTTACTTTGTACTATGAAAAAGACGCAGATCAAAGCGTTCTCGCAGGCAAAACAATCGCAGTTATCGGCTATGGCTCCCAAGGCCATGCACAAGCACAAAACCTTCGCGACAGCGGCCTGAAAGTAGTTATCGGCCTCCGCCCAGGCAAATCGGCAGAAAAAGCTAAAAACGACGGTTTCGAAGTACTGACTGTTGGTGAAGCAGTTAAAGTAGCTGACGTTGTTCAAATCCTGATGCCGGACGAAACGCAAGCGAAAGTATACAAAGAAGAGATCGAGCCTAACCTCAAAAAAGGCGCAGCGCTCATGTTCTCCCACGGCTTCAACGTTCACTACGGCCAAATCGTTCCTAACAAAGATACGGACGTTCTGCTCGTAGCACCTAAATCGCCGGGCCACATGGTTCGTCGTACTTATGTTGAAGGCTTCGGCGTTCCTGGTCTGATCGCAATCGAGCAAGACGCTACGGGCAACGCGAAAGCAATCGGCCTTGCTTATGCTAAAGGTATCGGCTGCACGCGTGCAGGCGTTATCGAAACGTCGTTCCGCGAAGAGACGGAAACGGATCTGTTCGGCGAGCAAGCTGTACTTTGCGGCGGTGCTACGGCACTCGTTAAAGCAGGCTTCGAAACGCTGGTTGAAGCTGGCTACGCTCCAGAAATGGCTTACTTCGAGTGCTTGCACGAGCTGAAGCTGATCGTTGACCTGATGTACGAAGGCGGTCTCGCTACGATGCGTGACTCCATCTCCAACACGGCTGAATACGGCGACTACGTTACAGGCCCACGCGTTGTAACGGACGAGACGAAGAAAGCAATGAAAGCAGTACTGGATGACATTCAATCCGGCCGCTTCGCACGCGACTTCATCCTCGAGAACCAATCGAACAAAGCAATGATGACGGCTACACGCCGCCGCGAAGCTGAGCATCCAATCGAGCAAGTTGGCGGTCAACTCCGTGAACTTATGCATTGGATCAAGAAGTAATAGCTTGCTCTTCGAGCAATTATAAGTAATAATCAAACTGCCAATCGTAGATTGGCAGTTTTTTAATTGTGGCACCCTCCTGAGAGATAGGCCGTGGAGCCCAAACGATCAAGATCACCATCTGCCCCCTCAGGACGGGTCTAGATACGTTAGCGCGTGCGCCCGCTTTGTCCCTGCTCGGGACAAGCTTTAGGTTGATAGTGACTAGGTAGGGTCGTGGTTATACATACGGATTCGAGGGATAACCTCATGCGTGAGGGTATTCGCTTTCGTCCCTCTGGGACACGCTTAACGGTGGTACGATATCGGACTACTACGGGGATATTACATGCAATCTTTCTGGAGCGCAGAATACATAGATTGGTTGAGAGGGGAGGTACTGAAATGGTCATCGTCTGGGCAGTACTGTGGACCGCGGCGCTGCTGCTTGTTGTGATTAATCGGCACAGTGCGGCGTTTCGCTGGCTTGGCTTGGTCGCGTTTTGTGGCGGGACGGGGGCGCTCGCTTCTGTGATGGAAGGTTGGATTATCACCTATGAGGTCGACCCTGACGGTTTACATACAGCGAATGTGCTGCGTCGGATTCAACAGGCCTGTTCGTGGACGAGCTACTATGGACTTCCTTATGCCTATTTGTTGTTTGGCGCGGGGTATCATCCTAATGGGATTCCGCCACGGCTGAGCAGGCTGCTGCCATGGGTGGCTTTGATTCCGGTAGTCATTATGCTGCCTCTTCCGATTGAAGGAGGATATCCGGTATCCTACATTCCTTTGGCTTGTTGGGCCATTCCTTATATACTGATTGGTACAGTGCTTGTTCTAACGAAGCGGGTGAATCACCCGGCGGAGCGGCGGGCGCACTTGATCGTGACGGCTGCTGTTCTTCCTGCTGTTCTGTTCGCGCTGGCAATGAATTATACGATGCCGTTGTTCGGCGTCTACCGATTGTGGAGATATAATGTATGGTCGATCCCGATCGCCTTTCTTATTTTTATTACCTCCTTGTTCAAATACGGCTTCATGGGCGTCCAACTGATGATAGAAAGGCGCAGGCTGGATTACTCCATGCGTGCGATTACGAGCGGAACTGCGATGCTGAACCATGCGATTAAGAACGATATTGCTAAAATCAAGCTGTTCGCCGATAAAATCAAGCGCGCAGGGGCTGAGGATGCTGATCTGCAGCAGGATGCTGCGGTTATTGTTCGGTCGGCAGAGCATATTGAAGCGATGATTCGAAGCGTTCATGAACGGACGCAGGAGCTTGTTCTTCGAGCCTCGGTAGTTGATCTAGCTGCACTGATTCGCACGCAATTGGTCCTGATACAGCCTGCTGCTGCAGCAGCCAAAGTAGAAGTGATGCTGAACATAGCCGAGCATGCGGCACCGGTCTATATTTTGGCGGATGCGGTGCAGACGGAAGAGGCGATTCGCAATGTGCTGAACAATGCACTCGAGGCGATGGCTGAGGGAGGACAACTAACAATTACGCTGACTGGTGCTAAGCGTGGTTCGATTCTGGAGGTCAGTGATACAGGGCATGGCATTGAGCGGCATCATTTGCATAAAGTAACAGAGCCTTTCTTCACGACGAAGGGCAGCAGCAAAACAATGAACTTCGGGCTTGGTCTCGCGTACAGCAGCCAGCTTATGAATCGGCAGGGCGGAGAGCTTCGTATTCGAAGCGAGCGGGGACGAGGGACGACGGTGACGTTCGCCTTTCCTGCTATTAAGCGCAGCCTACAGCAAATTGATGCAGCAGCAGAGTGATTTTGATAGGAGATCCTGATGTAAGGTGGTGAGAACGTTGGAACTGCAGCAGACACCGATACGCATTATGCTCGTTGAGGATGACGAGGACTGGCGGAGAGGGCTTGCAGCGTACTTGAACGCTGAGCCGGGCATGGAGATCGTTGCAGAGACCGGCGATCCGCAGCAAGCGGCTGCTCTGTGCGAGCATGCGAAGCCTACAGTTATTTTGCTGGATATTATGATGGCCGATAGTCCGGCAGGCTTGCGGTTAGCTGAGCAGCTGTCGATTCAATCGTCTGCACGGATTATTATGCTCACTTCCATGGACAGTGGCAGCTTCGTATCCGATGCACTGCGAGCGGGTGCGGTGAACTATATCGTGAAGTCGGATTTTGCAGGCATTCCTGAGGCTGTACGACGTGCGGCAGCGGATCGATCGGAGATCGATGCAACGGCTGCGAAGCTAGTGCTCGAGGAGCTTCGGCGGCTGCGCAGTGTTGAGCGGGATTATGAGGTGGACCGGTTCAAACGTCAGATTACACCAGCAGAGGTGCAGTTACTGTCCATGATCCATGAAGGGCACAGCCAATCGCAAATTGCGGAGCGCTCATTCCTGTCTATTCGCACCGTTAAGAACCATGTCGGCAACATTCTACGCAAGCTTGGCGTCGGCAGCAGCAAAGAAGCAGCAGAAAAAGCCAAAGACATGGGCCTTTTTTAAATAATCTTCTCAACAAAGTCCTCCTGTACAGGGAGGACTTTGTTGTTTTCAAGCCTCTTGCAGAAGTCTCACTCGTGCTGTAGTCCCGTCACCACTCCTTCCGGGGGCCAGAGAGCGGGATCCCATGAGGCGCTATCATCAAAGTAGCCATCAATGGGCGGTGACAGGTGAACACGTGCGAAATACGTATGCAAATTAGATACCGCGAATCATTAGCTTTGCCGCGGATGCGGCAAGAGCGTGTACACGTACCGAAGTAGTCAAAACGGCGTCCTTGTGAGGAGTCCAGAGGTCACACGACCTTTGGGGCCCTCCCTAGCAGGGAGGGTTTGGGTGGGTAGAAAAAATTAAAGAGGCCCAAGGGGCGAAGCCCCGTGAAAGCACGAAAGTGCCATCAATGGGCGGTGACAGGTGAACACGTGCGAAATAAGTATGCATTCGATTGACCATATCTAGGTACAGTGAACAAAAGCTTTGCCGCGGATGCGGCAAGAGCGAGCGGACGGCCTACATAATCAAGGCTGCGTCCTTGTGAGGAGTCCAGAGGTCACACGACCTTTGGGGCCCTCCCTTGCAGGGAGGGTTTGGGTGGGTAGAAAAACAACGGTAGGAAGTCGGGGTGATAGGGGCAGCGCCCCAACGTCATTCATCGGGGTCCCAGGGGCAGCGCCCCAATGTCTAACCTAGGGGTGCCAGGGGCAGCGCCCCTGAAATCCTCCTGAAAGGAGGAACCAGGTGGTACCACACAAAGATGGTACTATTCCCTTTCACAAGCGTGAGTAAAATAAAGATTGTTAGGATCAGGTCCTAAACACTCATCCCAATTAGGGGGCGCTTGTAAAATGGAAGCATGGAAAAAGCATTGGACGACGGTACTGGGTGCGATATTCGTTCTAGTATCCTTCATTACATTATTGAAATATGGCTCGGATCAAGGCTGGATCAACGATTCGATCAAGGTTGGCGCAGGGCTGCTGGTAGGCGCTGCTGCCGGAGCAATTGGAGCAGCGCTTCATCGACGTGGCGGCGCGGCAGCGCTCGCTGGTGAGATTGGAGCCGGCTTCGGCGCTGCGGTCTGGTATACGACCTCGGCCTATGCAGGCATCTACACAACGCTGTGGGAACCAATGCTCGTGCTAGTCGTCATGTCGGTTATTACGGCAGCGATTGCGTTCTACGCTTATGTACACAATTCTCGAATGCTTATGATTGTATCACTTGCAGGAGCCATGCTGGCGCCGCTCGTCATGCGTCCGGAGTCGGATCAAGTGCTGCAGCTGTTCTTGTATTTGCTGGTTATCAATACGGTAATGTTCGCAATTAGTATCGTCAAAGGCTGGGTGGAGCTGCGCTGGACCCCGTTCGGATTCACTTGGCTGCTGTACGCGGTTTATTACGTCCACTTCAATCCTATATCGGATGGCTGGTGGAGCATGCCGATGCGTTATTTGATCGCAGCATTCGTCTTCTACCTTATTGCTTTCTATGCCGCTGCTTGGCGGACGCGCAACAGCTTCCTATGCACGGATGTGTATATCAGCTTCGCGAATACCGTATTGTTCGGCGCATGGGCAGCGGGCTTGCTGCAGGGCCGCGCAACCATGACGGTTCTTATGATCGCAATCGGCGCTGCTTACGGATTGCTGGCGCTGCTGCTGTACCGCATGAAGGGGAATGTGGAGAAGCCTGCAGCTGCCTCTTACATCCATGGGTTGCTTGGCGCAGTCGCACTGCTCATCGGCGCTTCCGGCATTGGCGCAGGTTCGGTGTACCGCCCGCTTGCTGCTGTGTTTATCTGGGTTGCAATAGCGGCTGTGGCGGTATGGCTGGGAGGCAAACATCGGAACAACTGGCTGCTTGCCTCCGGTTCGTTCATCTGGCTCATGACAGGCGTGTACTGGTACGGCAAAGCTTGGCATGTTCCGCAGATGAATTGGTTCGGCGATGTGTATGTTCCTTTTGTAAACGGTGGAGCACTCGCTTGGGCTGTACTTGCAGCGCTTGGCTTCTACATGTCGCGGAAGGTGATATACCGATCCCTGTCAGCAAGCGATCAGGCGCTAGTCTCTATCCTATATGCAATCGCAGGCCACATCATTGTAGGCGGTTTATTGACGATCCAGGTAATGAATTGGTTTGATGAATATCATTGGTCGGGCCACGTCGATTTGTTCTTATCGGTTGTTTGGGCGATGTACGCACTGCTGCTGTTTGTCTGGGGCGCGTACAGCAGCCAACGTATTTTCCGCTGGTTCGGGTCGATCGTGCTGATCATTGTCACCTTAAAAGCAATATTCTTTGATCTGAGCGGCGAAGATACCATCTACAAAATCATCGTGTTCCTGCTGCTCGGCGTCATCTCGATGAGCATCAGCTGGATTAATGCGAGGTGGAGTGCGAAGTCGAAAGCCTGATAGGCGTAGACTATAGAGTCGATAGCTTTTATATCTTTCCTCCGAGCGGTGGTTTAGGGTAAACTGTAGAAAGCATGAAATTTTCATAGTGTACATTAGAAGAGGAGTGTCTATAAGATTATGGCAGACGTGAAAAAAATCGCGGTTATCGCCGGTGACGGCATCGGACCAGAGGTTGTCGGCGAAGCGCTTAAAGTAATGAAAAAGACGGAGGAGCTGTTCGGATACCAATTCGAATTCGAACATGGCCTGTTCGGCGGTATCGCGATCGACGAGAAGGGCACGCCGCTTCCGCAAGAAACGCTTGATATCTGTAAAGCAGCTGACGCTGTACTGCTTGGCGCAGTTGGCGGTCCTAAGTGGGACAACAATCCGAAGGAGCTCCGTCCAGAAACAGGCCTGCTCGGCATTCGCAAAGCACTTGGTCTGTTCTCCAACATTCGTCCAGCGAACGTATTCGACTGCTTGATGGATGCTTCGACGCTGAAGCCAGAAGTTCTCGAAGGCACGGACCTGATCGTTGTTCGTGAGCTGACGGGCGGTATCTACTTCGGTGAGAAATTCCGTCGTGAAGGCGCGAATGGTCAAGAAGCAGTGGATACTTGCGTATATAACGTGCAAGAAGTTGAGCGTATCGTTCGTCAAGCGTTCGAAATCGCACAAACGCGCCGCAAGAAGCTAGCGTCGGTTGACAAAGCGAACGTTCTCGAGACGTCCCGCCTGTGGCGTGAAGTCGTTAACCGGATCGCTCCTGAGTATCCCGATGTTGAGCTCGAGCACGTACTCGTCGACAACTGCGCAATGCAATTGCTCCGTCGTCCTGCAAGCTTCGACGTTATCGTAACGGAGAACATGTTCGGCGACATCCTGAGCGACGAAGCAGCAATGCTGACGGGTTCGATCGGCATGCTGTCGTCCGCATCGCTGGGCGAAGGCAGCTTCGGCCTGTACGAGCCTGTACACGGCTCCGCTCCTGACATTGCAGGTCAAGGCATCTCCAACCCGATCGCAACGATTCTGTCGGTTGCACTCATGTTCCGCCTGACGTTCGGCTACCATGAAGCAGCACAGCTGATCGAAGATGCGGTTAAGTCGGTTCTCGATGCTGGCCACCGTACAGGCGATATCGCTGTCGATAAGAGCAAAGCAATCGGCACGACGGCAATGGGCGATCTGATCGTTGCTGCAATGGTGAAGTAATCGATCTGAAATTGACTTGTTCGACCGGCAATTCGTACATGCTGTTACATTGACCGATTTTCAATCGTAATGATACCATTCTTGTTGACGGGAATTTGCGGCAGCAAGGAGGTTGTTCGATATGGCGGAGCGAATGGTAGGCCGCCAGGCGCCACCTTTTACGATGGAGACGGCGTCTGGCGATGGCGAGCGGTTTGGCAAAGTGTCCTTAGCTGATTACAGCGGCAAATGGCTTATTTTATTCTTCTACCCGCTAGATTTCACGTTCGTATGTCCAACGGAAATAACGGCGATGAGTGCAGCCTATCCGCAATTCCAGAGTTTGAACACCGAGGTGCTCGGCGTAAGTACGGACAGCATTCACAGCCATCGGGCTTGGATTCGTACCGAACCAAGCGATAACGGCGTTGGCAAGCTGAACTTCCCGCTCGCCTCGGACATTACGAAGAAGGTTGCTCGCGAGTATGGCGTGCTGATTGAAGAAGAAGGCGTTGCCTTACGCGGTCTGTTCATCATTAACCCGGAGGGTGAGCTCATGTATCAGGTTGTGAGTCATAACAACGTCGGTCGCAGCATCGATGAGACATTGCGCGTGCTGCAAGCTCTTCAATCGGGTGGCTTATGCCCGATCAATTGGAAGCCTGGTCAGAGTATGATGAGTGCGAATTAATGGTTATTTGTGATGAAGGCATGATCCGTGCAAGTTTGGATTATGCCTTTTTTGTGTAATTATTGATATGTAATTTTTGACTTCCTGCAATTGGCATCACAAGTTGGCAGGAATTTCGTGCAGTGGAAGCGAATACGTTTAGAGTAAATTAAATTTGTATGCAACCTTAAAGCCTTAATGATCGTCCATTAATTGGATGTTACGAAGAGGTGAGAGTCGATGAGTTTTTGCTGTGGAGCAAGCATGATCGGCGCGAAAGGAACTCTCAAACATTTCCGCACACATATTCATAACGTTCCGATTACGTTCTGTCCGGTATGCCAGCGAGTTGAGGTTCATCATATGGTTGAGAACGAGTATGAAGTGTTGGCCGATTTTGCACATGGTGATGGCGCATCCGAAATCGATTTCCAGGATTATGTCGATAAAGACCCGAAGGTACTCTTTGAGAACTGCGTGAACAACGAGAATGAAGACCCGCTTGAAATTGTAATTAGTCAGATTGATATGGCGCTCGATCTTCTTACTGTTGCGAAGCAAATCGACGACTCCGATTGGGAAAACGACCTGAAGAAGCGGCTTAGCGTGCTAAGCGCAAGGCGCACGAAGCTGCGTCAACGGCTAACGTCTTAACGGATAAGTGAAGGTTGGATCGTAAGCCTCCGATTTCGGGGGCTCTTTTCATTATTTAGACTACTATTAAAAAAGGTTTTCTCATTTTCGATTAATATTATGAGAACCCCCTCATTAATCCGATTGTAAACGAATGATGTAAGTGAGGTGACACGGTTGCTGCTTGTACTCTTCCGAAGGTTCATCAGCAAAGTAAGCGGCGAACGGCCTTCAAAGAAACAAACGATTGATTTGCCGGAGCAAACAATCGAGCGGATTCGTAGTGGAGATGAGCAAGCCCGAGCTGAGCTTATTGCCCAATACGAGCCCTACATCCTCAAAGTAACGAGCAAATTCAGTAAACGCTATATTAATCCCGAGCAGGATGATGAATACAGCGTTGCGTTAATAGCTTTTAATGAAGCGATCGACGGCTTCTCGGCATCCGCAGGTCGATCATTTTTGGGCTTCGCCGAAACGGTCATTCGCAGACGTCTAATCGACTATGTGCGCAAGGAGCAGCGTCATACGCAGTCTGTTCCCTATAGTGCGTTTGATATGGAGGATGAAGAGCAGACTGTTACGAACCCGATCGAGACGAGCCAAGCGCAGCAGCAATATGCTCGCGATCGGGAGAAGGAAGAGCGGAAGCAAGAAATACTAGAGCTGTCTGCTAAGCTGCAGCAGTTCGGTATTTCATTCTCCGATCTTGTGGACCAAGCTCCGAAGCATACGGATACGCGCGCAATGCTGTTCAATATTGGACGTATGGCCACGGAGGCTCGCTTCTACGATTCGATCATGGACAAAGGGAGGCTGCCGGTTACAGAGCTGGCTGAGCAGGCCGGTGTCTCGCGCAAAACAATCGAGCGTAATCGCAAGTACATTATTGCACTGGCCCTCATTCATAAAGGAAGTTATCCCTATGTTCAAGCTTATGTACAACAATTGCCACCGCAAACAGTTAAGCAGCATACAGCACAGGAGGTGAAATGGTGAGCAGACGAGCAATCGTAATGGAGCTGAGCGAGAAGCATCTCATCGTTCTAACGCCTAGCGGCGAGTTTCGGCGTGTGCCGCGTTCCGGTCAAGCTGATGTCGATATTGGAGACGAGATTGTACTAACCAATCGGCGAAGACATATTCCGCGCCGCGCATGGGCGTGGACAGCAGCGTCGTTGGTTGTCCTGCTCCTGTTTCCACTCGTATTGGTGCCTACCTCCAAGGCGGAGCCGATCGTCGCTTATGTCACGCTTGATGTTAATCCAAGTGTGGAATTAGGTATTAATGATGAGGAAGAAGTCCGGGAGCTTCGAGGCCTGAATGACGAAGGCAAGAATCTTGCCAGCGGGATTGAGTATAAGGGGAAAAATGCGGCGGATGTCGTTGCTTCGCTAGTGGAGAAAACTTCGTCGACTATCGATGCTAAGGCTGCAGCAGACCATGATATCGTCATCGCCAGTGTCGTTGTTGGTGATCAATTAGATGATCCGGACCAATTCGAAGTCCAGCTGGAGTCGGATATTCATGAGGCCGTCACGAAGGTTGTTCTGCCTAGTGACAACGTAACCGTCATTTCTGTACCGAAGGAAGTTAGAGAAGAGGCAGAAAGAAGCGGAGTTTCGACGGGCAAAATGGCCGTTTATTTGATGGCCAAGAGCAAAAATCCGAAGCTGAAGCTTGATTCTTTAAAGGATCAGTCTATTCAAGAATGGACGGCATCCGAAGGCGGTGTCCAATCGGTTGTGCCTTCTAAGGAGAAAAAGGTTGCAGCAGCTTCTACTACGCCTGCAGCTAAGGTGGCAGACTCCTCGACCGACAAGGCAACGGAGCTTAAGAGCAAAGCAGAGTCGAATAAAGAGGCGAAAGAAGCTTTAAAGGCGCTGCTTGAACGAGAGAAGCGGGCGAAGGCGAAGCGTGAGGAGAATCGTCAAAGCGACAGGAATCAGAGCAATAAGCCGACCTCATCTGCTTCATCTGGACCCGGAACATCGGGACAGAAGCCAGAAGTGCCGAACCCGAATAAACGTCCGAATACGACTAAGCCAAGCGAGGAAAAGGACAAGGACAAGGGCAAGGGTAAGGATAACGCCAACGAAAAAAAAGGAATTAATGGAATTGGCAATGGATGGAACAACATAAACCGTTGGAATTCTAACAAGCCTATAATTAATAACGGTGTTAACAATAGTAATCAGCAGGGCAATAGCAATCAGAATAACAATCAGCAAGGCAGCAAGAAAGGGAACAATAATTGGACTAACCAAGCTGAAAGTAACAACAGCAGCAAGGGAAGCAGTGGCAGCAAGAATAATGAAGGTCAATCCTATGGTCCTAGGAACAATAACAGCAAGAACAACAATCAAGGCAATGAGAACCAAGGCTATGGAAGCAAGAGTAACAGCGGTAAGAACAACAGCAATAATAACAGCAGCAATAATAATAGCAAGGGCGACAACAAAACATCCGGCAATAACAGCAAATATGGCGGATACAGCGGCGATAAGTACAACGGCAATGATGACCGTGATGATAACCGCAATGGCAGAAACAGCAGCCAGAGCTATGGCGGCCGCAATAGCAGAGATTGAAGCAGCACTAACATGAACCGGATATCATTTCGGGAAACAGCAACGATGAGCAGCAGCAGCGTTCCTCTGTTGGGAGGGACCATGCTGCTCGTTTTTTTATCTTTTGTAATGTTTTCGATAAATGCAGGTGAAAGCGGATTCTTGGCACAAATGCGCATCATTTTTCGACAAGATCTCCGATTGACAACTATTCCCGTTTCATACATCATATGAGTACAAGTCGCAGGATATAATCGTCTGTCTGAAGCGGTGCAGGAGTGACGAGGAGGACGGGAGAGCGATCCAATGATGGACATGTTCCTAATGAATGAGCTGATAGATGCTATCAAAGCTAGACAGCGTGGTAGAGAGCTGGCCAGAAGCGTTGGTTTTTCAATCGTCGATCAGACTCGAATTGCATTCACGATATCAGAGCTGGCCTATCAATTAATCGAATCTATGCATCGCGGACATCTGGTAATGAAGTCGATTCATCGTAACTGGTTTGAGACAGGAATCGAGGTGCGTCTCTATGATCATTCGACAAATGCATGCCGGATCAATTCGGGCTGGCTGCAGCAATGGGCCGATGATTTTGATATGCACTATCATGAGTCCAGAGGGACAATAATCGTTTTTCGCAAATGGCTGAAGTCATCCAAAGGGTTGGAGAAGCAAGCTGATCCGTATGTTCTTGCTGTCGGGGAGGAATAAATATGCAAGCGATTCGTAGGCGCTATTTTCCCGCGCTTGCCGAATATATTCGCAGCGAGAGTGAAGCTTCCCTGTACCAAGCGACCGAGCTTGGCAAGATGTTAGGGAACATTCATCCAGAGGAGATTGTTGCAGTTCATGCCGAATGTGTGCAAGCGCTTGCGAGTAACATGGAGCAGGAGGATGTAGGAAAGCTCCATAATCGCTCATTCAGCTTCTTGATCGAATTAATGGTTGCCCATCGTTTCCGTAATGATACGGAGAAATCAACCGAGCAGAAAATTACTGAAATGAGGGAAATGCTGTTCAAGTCACACCGTTCCTCGGAGCGGGTAAGAAGCAAATACGAGAATGTACTGCAGCATATGGATTCCGGCATTGCATTGTTCGATAGCAGCGGTACGCTGACATTCGTGAATCTGATGCTTGCCCGTATGCTTGATTTGCCGCGCAAAGCGCTGGTTGGATGTACGCTGCGCGGACTCATGCTTCATCCGAAGCTGAAACGCAGCATGCGCAAAATGATCATTCGTCTCTACAAGGAGACGATTATGCGTCGTAATCCGTATTTTGAGTTTCAGGACAATAAGGGCCGGCATTTTCTAACAACGATTACATATGGGGATCAGCTCGAAGGAGATTTTCTAATCAGCGTCAAGGACGTTTCCGAATATAAAGCGATTGAACATACCGCTTACCAGAATGATAAGCTTGCAATGCTTGGCAAGATCGCAGCAGCGATCGCGCACGAAATCCGCAACCCGTTAACGTCTATCCGCGGGTTCATTCAACTTCTTCGCCCTCATCTGCTTCAGCTGGGCAAGGATGAATATGCACGGATTATCGTGGCCGAGATCGACCGCGCTAACGATATTATTTATGAGTTCCTTAATTCATCCAAGCCAACTGCACCAATGAAGCAAGAGATATCCATAACGGCGCTGCTGAAGGAAGTTGTTCTGCTCACGGAGAGCGAGGCGCTGATGCGGGGTTGTATGATTCAGCTCGAATCGTACGAAGAATCGATGATGGTGTCGATTGATGTGAAACAGGTGAAGCAGGTTATTCTGAATATTGTCAAAAATTCGCTGGATGCGATTGAAGATGTAAGCAGCGATCGCAATGGGCTTATTGATATTATCGTCCATCGTAAGGGCAGTGATGGCGTTGACATTATTGTCCGCGATAACGGCAAAGGGATGGACCGTTCGACGATGAATCGGCTGTTCGATCCGTTCTTTACGACCAAGGAGGCGGGAACGGGGCTCGGGCTGTCCGTCAGCTATCGAATTATTCGCAACCATGGCGGTTCCATTGGTGTAGATAGCAGGCCAGGCGAAGGAACGACGTTCACGATTCATTTGCCATTGATCGGATAAAGCCTTAGAATCGGGATAGATGTTTCCCGATTCTTTTTTATTTGTACCGGGGATGAAAGGGTGATCGATAATGGTAGTATTTCAGTTTACATACGGAGCCAATCCGGGACAGGCGGCCGATGTCGTCGTGAAGCTGGTTACACGCAATCAGCTGGAGAATGATGCAGCAATCCTTCAACCGCAATTGGATACAGAGCTGCGCAGGCTGCATGCCAAGGGGCTGTTTACGGGAGAGAAAGGGCAGAAGGAAGCGATCGCAACACTGGGCCTCTACGAAGGCAGCAGTGTGCTGGCGCTTGGCTATAGCGGAAGCGCGGCTGCCGATGAGCTGCGTGATGCGGGAGCAGCGGCAGCGAAGAGTTTGAAGAAGCTGCGCACACGCGCTGTGAAAGTGCTGCTGCCGGAGTCGATTGTTCAAGGGACAGCAGATTGTCAGCCGGAGCGGGCGGCGCAATCGCTTGTCGAAGGACTCGTTCTAGGCTGGTATGAACGTCCGAAGCGCAAAGGAAAGCATGTCAGCACGGATACGGAGCCTGTTGTCGTTCAATTCGTACCGGAATCCGGCGTGCAGCAGGACGATGCGGCTGCAGCTCGTTGGACTGCTGGCATGAAGCGGGGTGAGTTGTTCGCGGATGGCGCAATATTCGCACGGGATTTGACGAATATGCCAGGCAACGAGCTGGTGCCAGAAGGGCTGGCGGAATATGCCGAGGAGATCGGCCATCGTTACCATTTCGACGTAGAAATTATGGATGAATATACGATTATGGAGCAAGGGATGGGCGGTTTGATTGGCGTAGGCCAAGGCAGCGCTAACCCGCCGAGGATGATCGTTCTTCATTACGAAGGAGCCCCAGAGAGCAAAGATGTATGGGCGATCGTCGGCAAAGGGATTACATTCGATACAGGCGGCATTTCGCTTAAGCGTGCAGAAGGCATGGAAGAGATGATTGGCGATATGGGCGGCGCGGCTGCTATTCTTGGCGCTATGCGCATTATCGGTGAGCTAAGACCGAAGGTAAACATACTGGCTGTTATCGCGGCAGCCGAGAACATGCCCTCGGATCGAGCGCTTAAGCCTGGCGACGTTATTGTGACGATGAGCGGCAAGACGGTCGAGGTCGTTAATACGGATGCGGAAGGCCGACTGGTGCTTGCAGATGCGGTTACTACAGCGGTACGTCGCGGCGCTACGCGTTTGATCGACGTGGCTACGCTGACAGGTGCGGTTGAGACAGCGCTTGGCAATCTGGCTACTGGCGCAGTAGGTACGGATGAGCTGCTCATCCAAGAGGTGATCCGAGCAGGTCGTCAATCCGGCGAGCGGATCTGGCCGCTGCCATCGTATCCGGAATATCGGAAGCAGCTGGAGAGTGATGCAGCGGACCTGAAGAACAGCGGCGGACGGCTTGGCGGCGCGATTACCGGGGGTCTGTTCATCGGCGCGTTCGCGGAGAACCTTCCTTGGGTCCACCTCGATATTGCCGGTACGTCGTGGCTTAAGTCCGCTCGGGGCTGGGAGTCCAAAGGCGCAACGGGTGTCATGGTTCGTACGCTGGCTGAGCTGTTGTCGTCGAGAGGATAGAACAATCCAATCGTCTGCAGAGCAGTCAGATCGGATGGGAGGTCGCGAGAGCGGCCTCTTCGTTTTGTTCGATATAGACATAAATGATTGTTCAAAAAGTTCGGTTTTCAGCGGACTTTTTGAACTGCCTTTAAAGGGGTGGAGACGAATTGAGAGGGAAGTATAGTGTCATGGCCAGCATCGTCATGGCGATGCTGGTCGCCTCGATGGACAGCACGATCGTGAATACGACGATGCCGGTCATTGCCAAGGAGCTGGGGATGCTGGAGCTGTATGCCTGGACGTTCGCCAGCTATATGATTTTCTCGACGGTGCTTGCGCCAGTAGCTGGCAGGCTGTCTGATTTATTCGGCCGGAAGCGTGTCTTTGCGGTAGGCATTATTTTATTTATGCTTGGGTCTGTTCTATGCGGCAGTGCGAATACGATGATCATGCTCGTTATTTATCGGGCGGTACAGGGCATAGGTGCAGGTGTAATGAATCCGTTTCCTGTTATTATTGCAGGGGATTTGTTCTCGGTCGAGAAGCGTGGCAGGATCCAAGCGCTCTTCACCGCAATGTGGGGGCTGTCCGCAATTATTGCGCCGCTGCTTGGCTCGGCTTTCGTCGAATACTGGAGCTGGCGATATATATTCTACGTCAACGTACCGATCTGTTTGCTGTCGCTGCTGCTTCTCATTCCTTATAAGGAGCAATATGAGCCGAAGCGGGCGAAGGTTGATTACGGCGGGGCTGTTATTTTTACAGCGGGTATTAGTCTGCTGCTCGTGCCAACCGTTGTTGACAGTGGTGCGTTATGGTATGCGTTAGGCGGCGTGCTGCTGCTAGTCTTGTTCTATCTGTTCGAGAAACGCCAGACGTCTCAGCTGGTTCCGCTGCCGCTGCTGCGCAATCGCCAAGTCGCTTGGATGAATGTGAACTCATTTCTCGCTTACGGCGGACTGTTCGGTGCATCCAGCTACTTGCCGATGTTCCTCCAGCAGCATGGTTATTCGCTGTTCATGAGCGGTGTGGCCATGCTGGGGATGTCGATCGGCTGGATGGCCTGCAGTGTGCCGGCGGGGCGCTGGATAGGCAAGTATGGTTACCGCAAGCTGATTGTGATCGGTGATGTTTTGCTCGTTGTGTCCGGTGTTTGGTTTATGTTTCTGTCGGATTCGACAGGGTTCTGGTTCGTTTTCTTCGGCTCGATCATTTTTGGACTGGCTTTTGGAATGCTATCGACGGTATCGGTTATTGGCTCGCAGCAGCTTGTAGCACCTACAGAGAAGGGCATATCAGCATCGCTCCAAATGTTCTCACGTAATATTGGTACAGCGGCGGGTGTAACGATAATGGGAGCGTTCTTAACACGCGAGGCTGTGCCGCTTAACGGTTTCCGCGACATGTTCATCTATGGACTTGTTATTAGCCTGTTCGCTCTTCTTAGCTCGATGATGATCCGTGAGCGTGTAACAGAGAATGTATTAAGTAAGGCATAAATGTTCTCGGTGGCTCTATTCGGCAGCTTACGAAGCCGCTTTGCTCCGCAAAGCCGCGGGGTGCTAATCAGCGAATGGCTTCGATAGCGTTTTTCTATTTTTTGTTTTGAATATACCTAAAAGTTATGCTAAAGTGTTATTTGAGTTATTATACTGTTTACAGGACGAGTGAAGATGCGGGAAAAAGTGACTATTCAGCAAATAGCGGATTTCGCGGGCGTCTCCAAATTCGCAGTGTCCCGCGCGCTGGCAGGTAAGTCTGGCGTTAGTGAAGGCACGAAGGATCGGATATTGAAGGCGGCTGGACAGCTTGGTTATTTTCGAACAAGAGTTTCGATTGTTTCAGAAGAGCTTCAAGATCCGGAATCGTCACCTATTGCGGGTACGATCGTCGTGCTGTTCCCGAATATACGGTTTCAGAACAATGATTCTTTCTACTGGGGACCTGTGTTTGATGGCATTAGCGCAAGGCTGAACCAGAAGAGTATGGATATATTGACGCTAACGGAGCCTTCCAGTGACCGGGTCTTTACCCTGCTTAATCCGGATGCGATTCTGGGAATTGTTACAGTCGGTACGATTTCTACGCAGATTCTTCTTGAGATTAAGAGGCTTGATATCCCAGTTGTTATGGTCGATCATTACGATCCGGCGATCCACTGCGATGCACTGTTTACGGACAATTTCATGTGCATGAGAGAGCTGACGACGAAGCTTGTCAGCCGGGGCTACCGCAAGTTCAAATTTGTTGGCGATGTGGAGTATGCGCACAGCTTCTATGAGCGTTGGTTAGCGTTCCGTTCTGTACTGGAACAATATCAGATTGAGTTCGATCCCGTAAAGGGGCTTATTGGGCAGGAGGATTCGACAGTAAGCGACTACGTAGAGCAGCTGGATGAATCGGAGCTGCCGGAGGTATTCGTTTGTGCCAATGATTTTATTGCGGATAATGTGAAAGCTGGACTTATTGCTAAAGGAATTCAAGTGCCAGAGCGCTGCGGGGTAACCGGCTTCGATAATACGTCGCCAACCATGACGACTGTTAACGTCAACAAGGAACTGTTAGGCATGCGCGCGGTTGATAAGCTGCTATGGCGTTGTGCCAATCGCAATTCGAATGCAGAGCGACTTCTTATTCATGGCGATGTACTTATGCGCGAGACGACGATCAGCTAGACAGCTAGTTCATTAGAGGGATATTTTCCTTAGGGAGAATGTCCCTCTTTTTTTTGTGCTTACACGGAGAATAACAAAATAATAAATTAGCTAACAAACAGATAAATTGATTGCGCTTTCAGTTTTGTAATTGAGATTTATGCCGACTCGGCGAGAGATCGAAGGAATGCCTATAAGAATCATGTCGAAAACGTTACCAATTGCACTAAAACCAAGCGGCTTATAGGAATAACAAAGTACCATAGAACCAAACAATTTTATAAAAACTGATTGACGATAATTCAAAAACGATGCTAATATTGTTTTGCAAATGTTTTTATTTCCAATCACAAAATTAGGACATCGAGACGTGGAAGAAACATCTGCGTTAGTGCGCCGACCACTATGAGGGGGCAAGCCCGGCGTTGTTTCGCAAGTCATCACACATCATGCGTCTACAGAAACGGTTTGAGCCGCGTCGCGATGGATGTTGTAATTGCTGCGCAACACTTATGAGGGAGGAAGTTGTAATGAAAAAAATGAAAGTGCTTTCAATCTCGGTAATGTGCATGTTGCTTGTACTGCTGGCTGCTTGTTCGAGCAATAGCAAGGATGACGGCAATACATCAAGCAAGGAAGAAACGACACAAACAACAACAACGACAGATACTCCGACAGACAAAGAGGTTGCGGATGAGCCTGAAGCGGTTGTTGAGGATCCGATCGACCTTGGTGGACGCACGATTACGCTTTCCGCTTGGTGGGACTTGACGCCAGTAGGCGATACGGCATCCAGCAAAGCGCTTCTTGATCAGAAGGCGGCAGTAGAGAAGAAATATAACGTCAAAATCAACTATCTGAATCTTCCATACGACGATTATAAGAAGCAGTATACGGCCAGTGTCATCGCAGGTACGCCTATGGCGGACGTAAGCATTGTGGAGACGAAGGATGCGCTCAACTCGGCGTTGGCGGGTCAATTGTATAAATTGAGCGAGTTTACGACGAGCGACAGCGACATTAATAATGCCGGTAAGATCATGACAAAAATGAAACCGATTGCGGGCGAAGAGTACATGTTCAATACGCCAGGCAATGTAGGCTGGGGCCTCATGTACAACCGCGCTGTTTTCAAAGAGCTGGGACTTCCAGATCTGCATGAGCTGTATAACAACGGCGAATGGAACTGGGACAAATTCCTCGAGGTAGCTAAGCTTGCAACGAAGGATACGAACAACGACGGCAAGATTGATCGTTGGGGCTACGCAGGCTGGTCTTCTGAGCTTGGACGCCATCTGGCTTCGGCGAACGGAGCGAAAATCGCGGATGACGCAACGGGCAAAGAAGGTCTGACCGATCCAAAAACGATTGCTGCGCTCGAATTGATCAATAAAATGTGGAACGTAGACAAAGTGGTTAAAGTGAAGAGCGGCAAGAAAACGGAATGGACAGAGCGAGACACGTTCAAAGACGGCGACTCTGCCATGTGGGCAGGCGCTGAATGGATGATGGGCGACACGACGCTGGATTTCGGCATCGTACCGTTCCCGCTTGGACCTAATGGTACGAAAGAAGCTACGTTCTCGGAGAATACGGGTAACGGCTATGTTATCCCTAAAGGCGTTAAAGAGCCTGGTATCGTATACCAAATCTTCGAAGAGCTCTACAACATTCCGCCAATCGAAGAGTACCCAAGCCAAGACTACCTGGAAAGCAAGTACAAAACGCAAGAAGACATTGACATGGTCGTTAATCATATCGCCAACACGGGAATGGTACAGCTTGATGAAGCCTATGCCAACTACCCTTACTACACGGTTATAGAAGAGATTCTGAATAACAACGTATCCGTAACGGCTGCAGTAGAAAAGCATAAGCAAGAAGCGCAAGCGGCAATGGACGCCTTGGGTAAGCAATAACGTTCAAGAGGCTGTTCAACACTAAGACAATTCCATGAGGATGACTGGGACCTCCATCCGTGATGGGGGTCTCAGTCATAATGGGGGGCTGATCGGAATGGGCAAGGACATACGGCGGATTAGAAAATGGATGGTAAGCAGCGTTGCTGTTCTGTTGGCGGGATCTGTTGCCATGTCGGCAGCGGCCTTGCCAGCATCGGCCGAAGCGAATGTGGAACAAACAGAGGCTGCAGCTGCTGCGGACTCGCTTGATACGCTCGCTTCGTTCGATGATCGTCTGCCATATAACGAATACATAGACAGCTATTCGAATGATGCGTATCCGTCCACCCCTATTGTTATACCTGCTTCGTCTTACTCGAAGGCGGAAGGGATGACGGTAGAGAAGCGGGATCAGTACGAAGGGATGGAAGGCACTTCGATCGTTACGGCTGAAGAAGGATCGATTGAGTGGACGTTCCATGTTCCCGAGACAGGCCAGTATAACTTGTCTGTTCAATATTTTCCGATTGAAGGCAAAAGCTCCGCGATACAGCGCTCGATTCTCATCGACGGCAAGCTTCCGTTCTACGAAGCGACCTACGTGAAATTCGATCGGATTTGGGTCAACGAGCTCGAAGAGATTCGGCAGGATAATCAGGGCAACGATATACGACCAGAGCAGATAGAGTCGCCGATCTGGCAGACGACACTCGCGCAAGATATGGACGGCAAGTATGACCAGCCGTTTGCGTTTCATTTGACAGCGGGGCAGCATACGCTTTCCTTGGTCTCGCAGCGAGAGCCGATGGTAATACGAGAGCTGTCGTTCTTGCCGATTGAACAGCCGAGAACGTATGCGGATGTCAAAGCGGAATATGACAAGCTGGGCTATCGTGCAGCGGAAGGCCAGCTTATTGAAATACAAGGTGAAGCAGCCGTCTATAAATCATCGCCAACGCTGTATCCGGTCAGCGAACGCGCGAGTGCTTCCGTGTATCCTTACAGCGCATCGAAGGTGAAGGTCAATACGATCGGCGGATACAATTGGCGTCTGCCGGGTCAGTGGATTTCCTGGGAAATAGATGTCCCGGAGACGGGATTATATAAGATCGGCATGAGGACGCAGCAAAATTTTGTGCGCGGCACTTATGCTGTGCGGCGGTTGTCCATCGATGGCAAAGTACCGTTCGCAGAGATGGAAGAGATTCCTTTCAAATATAAGAACGGCTATCGGATGGATGTGCTTGGCGGAGATGAGCCCTACGAGTTTTATTTGACGAAGGGGAAGCATGAGCTCCGACTTGAAGACCGGCTGGGCCAGTTCGCACCGCTTATTCGCGAGGTAGAAACAAGCCTGCTGAACTTGAACTCGATGTATCGCAAAATACTGATGATTACGAGCAGTACGCCGGATCCATTCCGCGACTATAAGGTAGAAGAGAAAATCCCATCGCTGCTTGAGGTGTTCCAGGAAGAGAGCGAACGCCTCTCTTCGATCGCGAAGCAGCTCAAAGAAATGTCGGGTGGACAGAGCGACGCGGAAGCGCTGCTCAAGACAATGGCAGATCAGCTCGAGGATATGGTGGATCGTCCGGATTTCATTCCGAAGCAGTTGACCTCATTCAAGACGAATACAGGCGGTCTCGGCACTTGGATCCAACGGGCAAGAGAGATGCCGCTGGAGATTGATGCGATCTATGTTGCTTCGCCAGACAAGAAGCTGCCGAAGGGCGGTTCCTCTTGGTGGCGCAAGCTGCTGCATGAGCTGATGACATTCTTGTACTCCTTCTTCATCGACTACAGCAAAATCGGAAGCGTCGCAGCCGCAGGGGCAGATCGATCCATCACCGTATGGATCGGCAGCGGACGCGATCAGGCGCAGACGTTAAAGTCGATGATCGACGACAGCTTCACACCGAAGACGGGCATTAGCGTCAACGTTGAATTGGTCAATATGTCAACGCTGCTTCCTGCCACATTAGCAGGGCAAGGACCGGACGTTGCGATGCAAGTAGGCAGTGACATACCGGTCAACTATGCCATGCGTAATGCGGTTGAAGACTTAACGAAGTATGACGGCTTCAGCGACGTCATGAAGCGGTTCCGCGATAGTGCGCTTACCCCTTATCAATATGAAGGAGGCACCTTCGCACTGCCGGAGACACAAACCTTCAATATGCTGTTCTACCGTAAAGACGTAATGCAGGAGCTCGGGCTGAAGGTGCCGCAAACATGGGACGAAGTGTACAGCCTGCTTGCTGTATTGAATAAGAAGCATATGGATTTCGGCCTGCCGCTTACGCTGACGCCGGCATACCCAGGCGAGAACATTCCGCCGAACTCCATCTATACGCTGCTGCTCTACCAGAATGGCGGACAATTCTACCGTAACGACAGCAAGCAGTCGGACCTTGACTCTAGAACAGGCATTGAGGCGTTCAAGCAGTGGACGGAGTTTTATACCGACTACAAGCTGCCGAAGGAATTCGATTTCGCGAACCGTTTCCGAACGGGCGAGATGCCGATCGGTATAGCGGATTACACCATGTACAATACGTTATCGGTGTTCGCGCCAGAGATTAATGGCTTGTGGCAGTTCGTCCCTGTGCCAGGTACGGTGCAGGAAGATGGTTCGATCGACCGCACGGTGCCAAGCGGTGGCAGCGGCGTTGTCATGATGCAGCAGGCGAAGGATAAGGAAGCATCATGGGAATTCATGAAATGGTGGACCAGCAGCGAAGCACAGACGAAGTTCGGCCGCGAAATGGAAGGATTAATGGGCGCAGCGGCGCGTTATCCGACGGCGAATATTGAAGCGCTCGATCAGCTGCCATGGCCGATTACCGACTATCGCAATCTGGCGGAGCAATTCAACGCCGTAAAAGGCGTGCCGGAGGTTCCTGGCGGTTATTTCACCGGACGCCATTTGGTCAATGCCTTCTATAAAGTCGTGAATGGCAAGACAGAGGCAAGAGAATCGCTGATGGATTATGTACAGTACATTCAAGACGAAATCCGCACGAAGCGGACCGAATTCGGACTGCCGAATTAGAAGGAGGATGCCGGAATGACATCTTTGTCTAAAGTAGAGACAGGCTTGCAGACGGAACGCTCCTCTTCCGAGATGCAGCGCGTCAAACGGACGAAATTGGCAGAGCTCAGACGGCAAATGAAGACGAGCAAGCATTCGTACATTTTGCTTGCGCCCTATATGCTGCTCTTCGGCTTGTTCACTGTACTCCCGGTCGTGATGTCGGTACTGATCAGCTTTACGTATTTCAACATGCTGGAGTTTCCGCGTTTCATCGGTTGGCAGAACTATACAAGGCTGTTCCTGGACGATGATGTGTTCTTAATTGCAATTAAGAACACGCTGCTGTTCGCAGCGATTACAGGACCAGTCAGCTATATTGCCTGCTTCGTATTTGCTTGGATCATTAATGAAATGTCGCCGAAGGTACGCGCGCTTATGACGCTTATATTCTACGCGCCTTCGATCTCAGGCAATGTATTCTTCATTTGGCAGATCATATTCTCCGGTGACCGTTACGGAATTATGAACGGCCTGCTGATGAAATTCGGTCTGATCTATGAGCCGATTCTATGGTTGAAGACAGAAAAGTATATTTTGCCCATTCTTATTCTCGTGCAGCTGTGGCTGTCTCTAGGCACCGGCTTCCTCGCCTTCATCGCCGGCTTGCAGACGGTAGATAAAACGCTGTACGAGGCTGCAGCTGTCGATGGCGTCCGCAATCGCTGGCAGGAGCTCTGGTATGTTACGCTTCCGTCGATGCGTCCGCAGCTCATGTTCGGCGCCGTCATACAGCTGACGACTTCATTCGCGGTGGCAGACGTTTCGATCTATTTGGCGGGCTTCCCAAGCGTTAACTATGCCGGCCAGACGATTGTCACCCACCTAATGGACTTCGGTACGATCCGCTTTGAGATGGGATACGCTTCAGCAATCGCGACTGTCCTGTTTATGCTGATGGTCGGCACGAACTTGATCGTTCAAAAACTGCTGCGGAAGGTTGGTGAATGAGCGGAATGAATATGACGTTAAGGCTGCTGCCGCGGCGGAGAAAAAGGGTAAACCGTTCATTCGCAGGAACGGCGTCCCTGTTTGTTTTGTTATCGGGGTTCGGCGCCTTCATGGTGCTGCCGCTTATCTATGCGATCAACAATGCATTCAAGCCGTTGGATGAAATTTTCTTGTTCCCGCCTCGGCTGTTCGTTCGCAATCCGACGATGAGCAATTTTACGGATTTAATCAATTTGCTCGGCAACTCATGGGTGCCGTTTACGCGCTATATTTTTAACACCGTATTCATTACTGGGATGGGCATCGTAGGTCACGTATTGCTTGCATCGGCCGCTGCATACCCGCTTGCAAAGCATCGTTTTCCGGGCAAAGGCATCATGTTCACGGTTGTTGTCCTGTCCCTGATGTTCACGCCTGCTGTAACGGCCATTCCGAACTACATGATCATGTCGTGGCTCGGCATGATTAACACCTATTGGGCGGTTATCGTGCCTGCGTTCGCTTTCCCGCTTGGACTCTATCTAATGAAGCAGTTCATTGAGCAAATTCCAGACGCGCTGCTCGAGGCTGCGAAGATCGATGGCGCATCCGAGTATCGGATCTGGTGGTCCATCATTATGCCGAACGTGAAGCCCGCTTGGCTGACGCTCATTATATTGCTGTTCCAGCTGTTGTGGGGCTCGGATGGCAACGGCTTTATCTACAGCGAGCAGTTGAAGTCGCTGCACTACGCTTCGACGCAAATTATACAGGGCGGTATTGCTCGTGCGGGTGTAGGTGCGGCTGTAGCGCTGCTGCTGATGAGCGTACCGATTACGTTATTCATCTTCTCACAGAGCCGGATTATTGAGACGATGGCTACTTCAGGTATGAAAGATTAAAGAGCTGGAGGAATGTTCATGCGTTCAAGACGAATGCTGATCGTCCTTGCGGCGATCGTCATGCTCGTATCCGGCGCTGCGTCGGCTTCTGCGGCGTCCGCTCCGTACGAGAGCTACAACTACAACTATTGGCGAGATGCGGTCCCTTCACCTGAAGCGTATATGCCATCTCGTTCGATTACGGGTGAAAATCTCGGTATCGGCAACTTCCTGGAGCCGTCTGATATGTATTCGACCAACGGCAATGTCTATGTACTGGACAGAGGGAACAATCGAATTGTCGTCATGGACAGCAAATGGAAGCTTAAGAGAGTCATTAGCGAATTCGATAACAACGGCAAGCAGGATGGCTTCAATAAGCCGGAGGGGTTGTTCGCAGCGACAGATGGATCGATCTATGTTGCTGATACGGCCAATAAACGTATCGTTATTCTGAATGCGGAAGGGAAGCTTGCCGGCATTATTCAAGATCCGAAATCCGACATTCTAGCCTCGAACTTCGAGTTTGTCCCACTCAAGCTGACCGTCGATCGTGCGAAACGGGTCTATGTCGTTACTCGAGGCGTCTTTGAAGGCATTGTCCAATTCGATTCGGATGGCACCTTCATTGGATTCGTGGGAACGAACAAGGTGCAGCCGAACGCTGCCGATTATGCATGGCGGTTGTACTCAACCAAGGCGCAGCGCGAGAAGATGGTATTGTTCATTCCGACGGAGTTCTCGAACGTCGATATCGACAGCAAAGGCTTCGTGTACGCAACGAATATTGACCCGGGCTCGGATACGCCGGTGAAGCGGATCAGTCCTTCCGGCGACGACGTGCTTAAGCGCTATGGTTATTTTCCTGTTAAAGGCGATATTCGGTACCGGCAATTAGGCGTTGACGGGGGACCATCCACGCTGGTCGACGTTAAGGTTCGCGATAACGGCATGTACAGCGTGCTGGACTCGCTTCGTTCCCGTATCTTCACCTATGACGAAGAGGGAAATCTGCTCTATGTTTTCGGAGGCAAGGGCAACCAGTTAGGCACCTTTAAGCTTCCTGTTGCCATTGAAGCGATTGGGGAGCGGATGGCTGTATTGGATCAGGGGCGCGGAAGAATTGTGGAATTCACGCCAACGAAGTTCGGCAGCTCGGTCAATAAGGCGGTTGCCCTCCATAATGACGGACAGGATCAAGCGGCGGTAAAAGTCTGGCAGGAGGTTCTGAAGCTGAACAGCAACTACGATATCGCCTATATCGGGATCGGCAAATCGTACTTGATGGAGAAGCGCAATAAGGAAGCGATGACGTACTTCAAGCTGGGATTGGATCGCAAAGACTATTCTGTCGCTTACAAACGGTACCGTCGCGAAGTAATCAAGGAACATTTCGGCCAGGCCATGACAGTCGTTCTAGTTATCGCGCTAGCGTCATGTACCGCTTGGATGGTGACCCGATATCGCAGAAGAAGGAGGTTGATTTCACATGAAGGCTGAGTGGCTTCGATTTCCGCTTCATGTCATGGTACGTCCGTTCGACGGCTTCTGGGATATGAAATATGAGAAGAAGGGCAAAGGGCTTGTCGCCCTGCTGATCCTTGTTCTTCTAATCGTTGCTGTCATTATTCAGAAGCAGTTCTCCGGTTTTCTCGTGAATTTCAACGATCCGCGTTACTTGAACAGCATCGATGAGTTCAAATACATTCTGCTTCCCTTCATTCTATGGTGTCTAGGCAATTGGTCCGTTACGACGCTGCTCGATGGAGAAGGCAGATTGAAGGAAATTATGATTACGACGGCATATGCATTAACGCCGCTGGTTCTTTTTTATTATCCGACAACGCTGATGAGTAACTTTATCACGAATGAAGAATCGTCTTTCTTTTACCTTCTGAATTCGTTTGCAGCACTGTGGTTCATATGGCTTCTGTTCGTCGGGATGATGACCGTCCATCAATATACGGCTGCTAAGACGATCGTGACGATGCTGCTGACGATTGTAGTCATGGCCATCATTGTATTTCTCGGCATGCTGGTGTTCAGTCTCATTCAACAAATTATTGGGTTTGTTTATAGCATCTACTACGAGCTTATATTCCGGAACTAGAAGGGGGCGGCAGAGTCAGTCATGCGCAAAAAAACGATATATTCACTACTTGTCGTCCTCGTATTGATCGGGGTGTGCTGGGGAGGCTACAGGCTGCTTAACGGAGGGGCGCCTGTAACAGCGGCTATCGCCAATGTAGATGCCTCAGCACCGGAGGCAGGTACCGCATATTCGCCGTTGAAGGATTCGACTGCCGGCGTGCCTGGCATGTCGCTGGCTGCGCAGGATGATGAGCTAGCCTTATATTTCAATCCTGACAATGCGCAAGTTGCGGTTAAGCAGCTGAAGAGCGGACATATCTGGTACTCGAATCCAACTGGTGTCAATGAAGACAGCAAAGCGCAGCCGTTCGAGAAAGGAACGATGAATTCGCAATTCATGCTGACGTTCCGCGATAAAGTCATGAATGAAGTAACGTTCGGCAGCTACTTGGACAGCGTCGAGAAGAAGCAGTTTACAGTGGAGTCGATCAACAACGGCGTTCGCGTTATTTACACTGTGGGCGACAGCTCTAAAGGGGTTGCTGCTCTGCCGAAGCTGATCAGTAAAGCCCGTCTGCAGGAGAAGGTGCTCGACAAGCTGGATGAGGCGACTGCCGGGTATGTATCGAATCGTTACTATCCGTCGAAGTCGAATGCTGATGTGCTGGAGCTGCTGGAGGAGCAAGTGAAGCGGGAGCTGGTGCTGAAGAAAATGGTCGATGCCTTCGCCAAGGCTGGCTATTCGGAAGAGGATCTGGCTGCAGATAATGCCGAGAATGGTGTGAGCGGCGAGGGTGCAGGCAATGCGAAGGCGAAATTCGTCGTAACGCTGGAATATCGTCTGAACGATGGCCGATTGTCAGTCCGTATTCCCGTTGGTTCGATTGAGGAAACGAAGGGCTTCACGCTGCGCACGATCGAGCTGATGAATTTCTTCGGCGCAGCCGGCACATCGGAGCAAGGGTATATCCTTGTACCTGATGGTTCGGGAAGCTTGATTTATTTCAACAACGGCAAGATCAATGATGATCATTACTCGCAGGTCGTATATGGTCAAGATCATACAGACAATTCGACGCGGCGGTCGCAGGTGAGCGAAAGCGCGAGATTGCCGGTGTTCGGTATGAAATCGGGCAATGCAGCTTGGTATGGCATTATCGATAAGGGTGAAGCGCTGGCGAGCATTAACGCTGATATTTCGGGCAAGACGAATTCGTACAATCATGCTTATGCAAGCTTCCAGGTAAGAGCAGAAGACAGTTTGTTCATGTACTCCGGCGGCAAAGAAAGCGAAATTCCAATTCTGACCAAATCGCTGTATGCCGGTGACATTCAAGTAACCTATGGATTCCTGAATGGAGCGAATGCGAATTATGCAGGTATCGCCGCTGAATATCGCAGCACGCTGGCAGGTGGAGCAGGCTTGCAGCCGCTTGCAGCGAGCGAGAATAAGCTGCCGTTCTATGTTGACGTTGTAGGTGCAACGACCACAACCAAATCGTTCTTAGGCATTCCGTACGAAGCATTAAACGCTGTAACGACATTCAAGCAAGCCGGCATGATGGCGGATGAGATGAAGACGCAAGGAATCGACAACATCCGAATGCGAATGCTCGGATGGTCATCGGGCGGCGTCTATCATGAGCCTTCGGCAGCGAAGCCGCTTGGCAAACTGGGAGGAACGTCCGGCTTCAAGAAGCTTGCGGATAAGCTGAAGAGCAGCGGAGGCGCCCTATACCCAGATACGGCATTCCTGCACGTGTATGAAGATACGCTCAGCTTCGCGCCATCTTCAGACGCAGCTCGGTTTACGACGCGGGAAGTCGCGAAGCAGGCGCCGATTAATCGCGCTTTGAATCGGATGGATGAAGATCTAGGTCTCTTCTATCTTCTGTCGCCATCGAAGCTTCCGGCCTTTGTCGATCGTTTCTCGTCACGTTATAACAAGCTGGGATTCACCACCTTATCCTTGCGTGACTTGGGCGAAGAGCTGAACGGCGATTATCGCACGAGTCGAGTGGTGAATCGCCAGACGTCCAAGTCAATCTCAGAAGATGCGTTTAGTACCTTGCACTCGGAATATGCAGATCTAATGGTGGAGGGCGGCAACAGCTACTCGCTCCCTTATGCGTCTCATATTATTGATGCCCCAATGTCATCCAGCGGCTTCAATATTACAGATGAGAGCGTGCCATTCTATCAGCTCGTTATGCATGGGTATGCGGATTACACAGGGGAGCCCATCAATCAATCGACGGAGCAGGATCCGTCGAAGCAGCTGCTCAAGCTGCTGGAATACGGCGCATCGCCAAGATTCGTATGGACCTATGAGTCGTCGACAGCCTTCAAATTTACGAAGTTTGATTATTGGTATGCGACGCAGTATACCGACTGGCTGGATGAGGCGGCTGACCTGTACAAGAAGGCAGATGAGGTGCTTGCGCCGCTGCGTTCCGTACCGATGACGAATCATGAGAAGCTTCAGGAAGGCGTTTATCGTTCTACATTCGGGAACGGTACGACAATTACGGTGAACTACAATGATACGGCCGTCACTGTAGACGGCGTTAGGATCGACTCCAATCATTATGTAACAGGCGGTGAAGGCGCATGAAGATTCCTCCAATGACGTTGAAGAGACGAAGATCACTCCTCGGCTTCGCCTTCGTGTCGCCTTGGCTGATCGGCTTTATTTTCTTGTTTGCAGTTCCGTTAATTCAATCGATCCGATTCAGCTTTACGAAGCTGGAGCTTATGCCCGGTGGATTCACGCTGAAGAATGTCGGCTGGAGCAATTTCAACAACGCGTTGTTCGTGGATGCGATTTTCAATCGTCAATTGACAGAATCCGTCATCAATATGCTCGTGAACGTCCCGCTTATTCTATTCTTCAGCTTGTTCTGCTCGACACTGTTGAATCAGAAGTTCAGAGGCCGCGCTCTCGCCCGCGCCATGTTCTTCCTGCCGGTTATTCTGGCATCAGGAGCTGTAGCGGCAGCAGAAGCGCAGGGACTTATTAATCTGATCGGCGATTCAACGACAGCGGAGCAGATGGAAGGCGCTTCGGCCATGTTCGATATGATGCCTCTCGTAGATACGCTGTTAGAAGGCGGAGCGCCGTTATGGGCGGTTGATTATCTGATCAATGCGGTTGACCGTATCTATGAGATTATTACGGCGAGCGGTGTGCAGATTCTAATCTTTCTAGCAGCGCTGCAGTCGATTCCAGGCTCGATGTATGAGGTCGCCAAGATCGAAGGAGCGACGTCCTACGAGACGTTCTGGAAAATTACGTTTCCGATGGTCAGCCCGCTTATCTTAACGAACGTTATCTATACCATTATCGATTCGTTCACGGACAGCACGGTGACGAGGACGATCGTTAGGACGGCATTCACCTCACAGAACTTCGGCCTAAGCGCCGCGATGTCATGGCTGTATACGCTCGTTGCAGCACTCATGCTCTTTGTGATTGGTTATCTCATTTCTAAGAAAGTATTCTATTACAATTAACGCGATCAGCTTCGAAGGAGGCGTGATTCATGCAGCTGGCTAAGCGAATGACTCAGCTCAAGGATGGGTTAAGTTCCGACACATTGCTGCACAGCAGTCAGGCCCATCGGGTTCGGACGAGGGCTGCGGAGCTGGTGTGGTCGATATTCCGTTATGTGCTCATCATCGGTATTTCGTTCATCATCGTATATCCGCTCTTGTTGAAATTATCGGTTGCTTTTAAGACGAGAGACGATATTTTTGATCCGACCATCTTTATTATTCCGAAGCACTTTACGTTCAGCAATATTGAAATTGCCGTTAAAGTATTGAAGTTTTTCCCGACACTCGGGAACACGCTGCTGTTTGTCGTTACGATGATGATTCTGTCTACTGCATCCTGCGCGCTTGCAGGGTACGGCTTTGCTAGATTCTCGTTTCCGGGGCGCAATCTATTATTCGGACTTGTCGTGCTGACCATTCTTGTTCCGGCAGAGACGCTTATGGTTCCGACTTATCTCCACTTCCGGAGCTTTGATTTTCTGAACCTTGTGACGGTTATTACGGGCAAGGATGGCATTAACCTGATGAATTCGTATTGGCCATCCACGATTCTATCGGCGACGGCTAACGGGCTGAAGGCAGGGCTGTACATTTATATTTTCCGTCAGTTCTTCCGCGGTATGCCGGCAGAGATTGAAGAAGCTGCACTGATCGATGGAGCGGGAGGCGTTGCGACTTTCTTCCGTATTATGCTGCCGAATGCAGTCCCGCCGCTCATTACGGTCATGCTGTTCGCCTTCGTCTGGCAGTATAACGATACGTTCCACAACTCGATGTTCATGAACGACATGCAATTGATGCCGTCGCAGATTGCGGCGCTGCCAGGCAACGCAGGGGTCTATATTTCGTCTGTCGTCTATGGCGGCGCTGATCCTAACGCGAAGCCGGATCCGAACTACGTTGCCATGATCGTCGATACCGGACTGCTTATCGCCATCTCCCCGCTTATCGTCATGTATTTGTTCGTACAGCGGTATTTCGTAGAGAGTGTCGAGCGTACAGGCGTTGTTGGCTAATCGTTTGCTGCACGCGCAAGGAGGAGCGAGAGTTCGAAATGAAGCGTAATGTTCGGCGAGCTGCCATTCCCGTTATCATCATAGCAGTCATTGTCTTGATCGCAGCAGTGGTCATTTCGTTGTCGCTGCGCGATCGGGACAAGGGCGAGAAGGAGAGTGCGACATTGCAGAAGACGATGGAGGAGAAAGCCGGCATTGTGGATGCTGTACCGAATGCGGAGCAGGTAGGCCGATATGACAAATTCGAGCTGCTTGTTCACCTCAATACCGTTTACAGCAATCCCTATGACCCGGATGAAGTAGATTTGAGTGCGATCTTCAAGTCGCCAACGGGTGTCGATTGGCCAATCAACGGCTTCTATGACGGAAGTGACTGGCTAATTCGTTTCTCTCCTAGCGAGATTGGCGATTGGAGCTATTCGATTCAATTGAAAGATAACAGCGGAACGTCCACCTTGGATGGAGGCAAATTCGCTGTAACGCAATCCGAGCATCACGGCTGGCTGGAAGTGTCCAAGGCGAACAAAAGGTTCCTTCAATACAATGACGGCACATCGTTCTTCGGTGTTGGCGTTGCGTATCCTTGGGGGATTAATGAAACGACGCTCGACCAGCTTGTTGACAGCGGCGTCAACTATATTACGTATTGGAACGGAAACTACGATAATTCGGGCAGCGGCGGCGGCAATGAGCAGCTGGAATCGGTCGCAAGCGGCATTGGTCGTTATGATGTAGCCAAAGGAAAGCGCGTCGACGAGCTGCTCGACAGCTTCGAGAAACGTAATTTGATCATGAATTTCGTCGTGTGGCCGCATGATTCGCTTGCTGATCAAATTGACTGGCCTGCGACATGGACGAAGAACGCTTATTCGACGCTTGGGGAGGCGAAGGATTTCTATGCCAGCGAAGCCGCATGGGCGTATCAGGAGAAGCTGTACCGCTATATGATCGCTCGCTGGGGCTACAGCCGTTCGCTAGGCGTATGGGATCTCGTCGTCGAGATGAACGGGACGGACGGCTGGCAGCTGGGGGATCAGGCGAAAGCGAATGAATGGCTGACGAAGATTCATGCTTATTTTGCAGCGAACGATCCTTATCGCAGGCCGACCAGCGCGTCGATGGCTGGCAACAAAGAGGACTATTGGGAACACGCCTATCAGACGGTTGATGTATCCGATCGTGAGAACTATTATGATATTGGTCACGAGGCGTTCGCTGAAGATATTCAGAAGCGCTGGGCGTCCTATGAGAAGCCGCTTATTATTGGCGAAACAGGCAATGTGGCGGACGTGAAGGCATATCACAATGCGATCTGGGTGGCGCTAACGAACGGCCTTGCTTCATCGCCGGTATGGTGGGATATTACGAAGGTCGACGCTCCGATGTTCGAGCAGATGAAGGTGTTCTCGGCATTCGTTGCTTCGATTGATTTCCTTGAGCAGAGGAAGCCGGTGAAGGCGATCGCGCCAAGTGTTGAAGTGCCGCTCCCATCGACAATAGCCTTGATTGGACAAGAGGGAGACAAGAGTACTTGGTCCGTTCCGGACTGGGCGCCGGCGAACAAGGATGCTCAAGATGCTGTATATGCGGTAGAAGTGACTGGAAGCGGGGATGACACGGTCGTAAGTGTGCCGATGCGGTTCGCTACGGGCGAGTTCTCGCAGGGCTACTACGATAACTCCGGCGGGCTGTCGGATTGGAGAGGCTACGATGCCTTTGAGTTCGAGGTGAAGGCGGACGGAGCAGGAGCGGATGGGCTGCTGGCGAAGGCTGTGCTGCATCCGCTTGGCAGCTGGACGGAAGCGGACGATACGCAGTCGGTACAATTGAAGGCCGGCGAGTGGACCACGATAACGGTGCCGCTGAAGGATGCCCCAGCGCATTATTGGCGAGATGCAGCAATTCCAGAGGAAGCGCTGGATACGATTACGCGCTGGGGCGTGAAGGTGTACGCGGGCAGCACACCGAAGGGAGCTGAACCGGTCACGATCCGTGTACGTCATCCGAAGCTGAAGACGAAGAAGCCGATTACCGTGATGAAGCCGGAAAGCAGCGCATGGCTCATGGCAGGCGATCAGCTGTCCTATGGCTGGCAGATCGCAGCGGAAGGCAGCGTTGGCGGCCGTTCGATCACGATTCCGGGATGGGGCTCGCAAGCTGCAGCTGTAGAATGGATCGACGCATGGACGGGAGCTGTGCTGAAGGAAGAGCAGGTGCAGCCGGATGCTTCAGGCAGCTTGACGCTAACGGCGCCAGCGACAGAGCGAAGCGATATTGCTTTCCGCATATCCGTCCAATAATCACGAAGCAGGAGCTAGAACAAAAGTCGGCATCAAGTATAAGTTGAGCTGAAAGAGGTGACGGGTATGGAGCTGCAAATATGGAATCATCGAGGCAGTCTGGCCAATATGAAACGAGCGATTGAACAAGGCGAACTTACGCTTGGCTTCATTGGCGGCTCGATTACAGATGCCCGTCCAAGACATAATTGGCCAGAGCCCGTCATCGCATGGTTCGTCGACACGTATCCGAATGTTCGGATCGTTGTCGAGAACGCTGCTATTGGCGCGACAGGCAGCGACTTGGCGGTGTTTCGCGCGAAGCGGGATTTGATTGACCGCGGCTGCAGCCTTGTATTCGTCGATTACGCCGTGAACGATAATGAGGTTCCGACGGAGCGGAGAATGCGAACACGCGAGGGGCTGCTTCGCCAGCTGCTGGAGGATGGAAAGCGCGATGTCGTGCTGGTTCACACCTTCTCGCAGGATATGTATGAGCCGATGATGGCAGGCGAGCAGCCGTCCTCGGTTGCCGAATTGGAGATGCTGGCTGAGCATTATGGCATCGGTTCCGTGTGGATGGGGCTGTATGCGCTGCGCCAAGTGCAGCGGGGGCTTATGCGTTGGGAAGAATGGCTGCCTGACAATCTGCATCCGACAAGTCGGGGAAGCTTGGCTTACGGCGAGAGCGTGATCCATTACTTGAAGCAGGAGCTGGCGCAGAATCATGTGTCAGCCGAGCTTCTGAAGGAGCGGCAGCTGGCGGAACCGACCAATCCGCTTCACTGGGGGAATGCCGTCACATTGCCGCTTACCGAGGTGCAGACTTCGGGACCGTGGACCATTCGGCGCTGGCCTTACTATGAGTGGGTCGATCGTGTGCTCGATACGGCAGCGCCAGGAGCGCGTCTGAGTATCCCGTTCGTTGGCCGCGGCATTGCGCTTGGCATCGATTTCGGCAAAGCGACGGCCGAAATCCGATACCGTCTCGATGGCGGTGAGTGGCGCAGCTATGAGCTGGATCGTCCAGACTGGAATGGCAATGATGGCTGGCTGCGACTGCTCACGATCAGCGATGAGCTTGATGCAGGCTCTCATCAGCTGGAAGTAGAGACGTTCCTAGGCTGTACCGCGAATAATAAAGGGACGAATCTACGTCTTGCGATAATAGGTATCCTTTCTTAATAGAACAATAGGAATGTAACGATTCGATAAATAGAGACACATATATAATGAGGGTGAGGATGGATATGGAGACAATAGCGCTTAACGGAGAGTGGCGGCTCGACAATGAACGAACAGGTGAGCAATATGCTGCCCAAGTTCCCGGATTCGTGCAGAAAGATTTGATGAATGCGGGCGTGCTTCCAAGCGAACGGCAGACGTTGTTCGAGCCCGTCGTAGAATGGGTGGAGCATGATGATTGGACGTATAGCCGAACATTCGAGCTGTCGCCCAATCAGCTTGGTGCAGATCGATTGGTACTTGTAATGGAAGGTGTCGATACATATGCTGAAGTGATCCTCAACGGTCAGATCATAGGGCAGACGGACAATATGTTTATTGCCCACCGGTTTGATATCAGCGGCGCTGCACAACAGCAGAATGAGCTCGTTGTACGCTTATCATCGCCGACTCGGTACCTGCAGGAGAAGGAGCGTCAGTTCGGTGAGCCGCTTCTGCTGTGGAACGGTATCCCGGCTCGTCTGTTCGGACGCAAGGCGCAATATGGATATGGCTGGGACTGGGGTCCTCGTCTTGTAACGGTTGGCATTCATAAGCCGATCTACATTGAAGTGCAGGAGCGCTGCAGCAGCGATAATCTCACGTATAACATCACGCATCTTAGTGAAGAGCGGGCGATTCTGAACGTAACCGTTGCTGCCTCGGCGGTTGGCGCAGCGAGCCGCGAAGCAAACATCCTCTGCCAGTTGTACGATGGCGATGTGCTGGTAGCCGAAACAGTGGAGCCTGTGGTGCAGCTGTCACAGGATGGTACAGAGACGACTTTGACGCTCACGGTACATAAACCGAAGCGCTGGTTCCCGATCGGATACGGCGATCAGGCGATGTACACGCTGATGGCAGCAGTAACGGCCGATTGCAAGACGTCTGCTCTGACACGTCAGATCGGACTTCGTGAGGTGACACTCAAGCAGCCTTACGATAAACAAGGCCGCAAATTTATTATTGAAGTGAACGGCATTCCGATGCTGTGCAAAGGCGTGAACTGGATTCCGCTCACGCTCTATCCAGGTTTGGATACAAAAGCCGACTACGCAGCAGAAATTGACGGGATCGTAGAAGCAAACATGAACATGATTCGGATCTGGGGCGGGGGCTATTACGAGAATCCGGATTTCTATGCGGAGTGCGACCGCCGAGGTGTAATGGTATGGCAGGACTTCATGTTCGCCTGCGGCGACTATCCAGATGACGATGCTTTCTGCGAGCTTGTCCGCAAAGAAGCGCGCTATGTCATCGATACGTACAACCAGCATCCGAGCATCGTTCTCTGGTGCGGCAATAATGAGAATCAGCATTTCGTCGAGAACAGCCGCAAGAAACGGAAGAACGGTTATGGTGAAAAGCTGTATTTCGAAGTGCTGGCAGACGAGTGCGCCCGGGATACGATGCGTCCGTATTGGCCGACGAGTCCGTTCTCGTATTCGGTCGATGAAGGCCACAATGACAACGATTACGGCGACCAGCATTACTGGCATGTATGGGGTCAAGTCTCCCCATATGAGAACTATCAGACCATTAACGGACGCTTCCTGTCCGAATTCGGCATGCAGTCTTACCCGTCCATTCGCGTGATTGATCAAGTGGATCGGGAGGCTGATCTGCGGCATCCGAAACTCCAGGCGATGCAGAAAGCACCGAACGGCACGCAGCGGCTGCTCTATTACACGGTTGGCGATTACCGTCTGCCTGCGAACAAACGTGATTTTGTATACGTCAATCAGCTTATGCAGGCGAACGCGCTTCGTCTTGGCGTCGAGCATTGGATATCCCGCATGCCGGACACATCGGGCGCGCTGATCTGGCAGTGGAGCGATCTATGGCCTTCGATCAGTTGGTCGATCGTCGATTACGAGAAGGTGAAGAAGCCTTCTTACTATTACATGAAGCGTACGTTCCAGACGCCGAATGCACTGCTGCGCGTCGTGCAAGGCGAAGAGCAAGCAGGTCTGTTCCTCATCCATGAGCGAGGCGATTTCCAAGGAGAATTTGAGGTTTCGTTCTATGACATCATCGATGAGCAGGTTGTCCATACAGAAAAGCTGGAGGCGAATGGCTCGGGCCATCGTTCTACTCGGATAGGCACGCTGCAGCTCGGCGGGCATGATCCTGCACGGACGGTCGTGTTTGTAAGGCTGCTGGAGGATGGCCAGGTGCTTGCGGACAACTCCTATCTGATTGGCAAACCGTATCAGCTGGAGCTAAAGCCTGCCAGCCTGCGGCTGGAGCAGCATGAGGAGAATGGCGTGCTCATCGTGACGATTACGAGCGACGTATTCGCCAAAGACGTCTGCCTGCCGAACCTATCGGCCAAGCTGTCGGACAATTACTTTGACCTGAGAGCGGGAGAATCGAGAACGATTCGGATCGAAGGTTTGAAGGCGGATGAGCTGCTTGTGCCAACCTGCCTGAATGAAGCGGTTCGAACAGCAGAATATATTTAACGAAAGCGAAGAGACCGGCTGTGCAGGCGTGAGAGCCTGCATGGCCGTTTTTTCATATCCTACGCCAATGCATTTATCCTAGCGCTGCTGTCGGAAAACGCGGTAGAAGTCGATTTATGTTTTGCGTTCGAGGGGTATTTCAAGTATGATGGAAAAAAAGAACTAATGCTAAGCGATAAGGAGCATCAAACGTATGAGTGCAAAGAATAACAACTGCAAAATTGTCGACTGCACAATCCGCGACGGCGGTTTAGTGAACAATTGGGATTTCAGCGTTGAGTTCGTTCAACATCTGTACAACAGCTTGAACGAAGCTGGTGTCGATTATATGGAAATTGGTTATAAAAACTCGCCGAAGCTGCTCAAAGGCGCAGATTCTGCAGGTCCTTGGCGCTTCCTGGATGATGATTTCCTTCGCAAAGTCATCCCGAACAAAGGCAATACGAAGCTGTCGGCGCTTGTCGATATCGGCCGCGTTGATGAGAATGATATCCTGCCGCGCAGCGAGAGCATGCTCGACCTGATCCGCGTCGCTTGCTACATCCAAGATGTGGACAAGGCGCTCGAATTGGTCAAGGTGTTCCATGAACGCGGATATGAGACGACGCTTAACATTATGGCGCTGTCGAACGTTATGGAGAACCAACTGATCGAGGCTTTCCAGCTCATCAATGAGAGCGTAGTTGACGTAGTTTACATCGTTGACTCGTACGGCAGCTTGAAGCCAAGCGACTACACGTACCTCGTGAAGAAGTTTAGAGAACATCTGCCGAACAAACGTCTTGGCGCTCATACGCATAACAACATGCAGCTTGCTTTCGCGAACACGATCGTTGCTGCAGAGAATGGCGTAGAGCTGCTTGACGCTTCCGTATATGGCATGGGCCGTGCAGCAGGCAACTGCAACACGGAGCTGCTCGTTGCACATCTGCCGAACGTGAAATACAACGTTCGCCCCGTGCTCGACATGATCGAGAAGTACATGATTCCGCTTCGCGAGAAAGAAGAGTGGGGCTACATCATGGAGTACATGGTTACGGGTATGCTGGACGAGCATCCGCGCTCGGGTATGGCACAACGTGACAATGCGGAGATGCGCGACCGTGTCGTTGAGTTCTACGACCGTCTGACGACTCCAGAAATCGCACATAAGAAATAAAGATCAAGAGTGGTTGAGCCCATGGTGCTCGACCACTTTTTTTGATAGGCGGCCAATCGCAGAAAGGGCTGTTAATTACGTCATCATCAAGCTGACGTAAATTAACAGCCCTTCCTTGATCCCTCTACACCGCTGCCTTCTCAGAATCATACCATTTGGATTGAATTTGATACATTTGCTCATATTCGCCGCCGAGACGCAGAAGCTGCTCATGCGTCCCCTGCTCCACGATACGACCGTTCTTCATAACGATGATGAGATCGACCGCCTTGCAAATGCCGAGTCGATGCGAGATGAGCAGCGTCGTCTTTCCATCGGCAATCTGAAGGAAATTCTCGAATATGGCAGCTTCGGTCATCGGATCCATTGAAGCGGTAGGCTCGTCCAATACGACCAGCTCTGCGTCGCGGAAGTAGGCCCGGCTGATCGCGATTTTCTGCCATTGTCCTTGCGAGAGCTCGCGGCCGCCATCGAACATAGGCCCGAGCATCGTATCGAACTGCATCGGCAGTGAATCAATGATTTCATCTGCGCCTGATTTGGAGGCGGCTGCCTCCAGCCAATCGTTGTCACTTAGACGGTCAATCGCTCCGAAGCCGATATTGTCCCGCACCGTGGATTGATACCGGACGAAATCCTGGAAGACGGCGGTTACACGTTTTCTAAGCTCCGCTGGATTCAAATCGAGGATATTGACGCCATCGTATTTAACGCTTCCCTCGGAAGCGGAGTAAAGGCCAAGAATACATTTGGCAAGCGTGGACTTGCCCGCACCGTTGTCTCCGACAATGGCGATTTTGCTGCCTAACGGAATGTGCAGATTGACTTGATGAAGCGTGGGAAGAGGCTGGTTCGGATATTGGAACGATAAATTGCGAATATCGATTCCTAGGCGCATCGGTTTGGCTAACGACACGCCGTTAGCTGGCTGGTGTGCATATTCTTCAGGCGTTTCCAAGAAGGTGAACAGCTCCTGCGCATACAGCACATTCTGGTACATGAACGACAGGTTGTTAGCAACGCTTATTAGATGGCCGTTCACCGAATTGAACGCCTCCGTCAGCGCAACATATTGGCCGATCGACAGGCGGCCCTTTGTCCCGAGCCAGGCAAGTCCGATGATGAGCGATGAGCTGACGAGGTTGTTGAACGATTCGACGCCCCAGTTCATCAAGATGCCCTTCCGTTCCAGCTTCAGCTTCTGCCTCGCATTGAGCATGAAAGATGTGCGCCATTGGTCAATGAGATGGGAGGAAAGACCGAACAGGCGGATTTCCTTAGCTGCCTCGCGGCCAATCAACAGGTTATAGAAATAGTTGACTCGACGTGCAATTGGTGTCTGACTCATCATCTGCATGAAGCGCTGCTCACCGATGCGCATATTCACGAGAAGCGACGGGATAACGAAGATAAGCAGTCCGACCGCAAGCAGCCAATGGAAGCTGACAACGATTGCGAAATAGCCGATGACCGTAATGGAGCTCTGGATGATCATGAAAGAGTTATCGAGCAGGATGAGGCTGTGCTGGCTGCCCATGGCACGATGGAACGAGTCGAAATAATCGGAACGGTCAAAATAAACGAGCGGCAGCCGCGACGATTTCTCGGCCATTTTCTCCTCTGTATGGGCTTGGATGCGTAATTTAAGCGCTGCCATAATCATCTGCTCAAGCGAGTGTATCGCTGCTGAAGCAATGGATAATCCGGTCTGCATGCCAAGGATGATAAGGACGTTCTTGAGCTCTGCTCCTGCAGTAATCACTTCTGTAACGGCATTGACGAGATGGCTTACCAGATAAATGTTAGCCAGCGGAAATAGTGCAAGCAGAAGTCGGCATCCAGCAGTGCCGAGAAGGCACCACCTTGCTTGCTGCCAGGTTAACGCATAGATTCGCAGCACTACAGACATCAGCTGGGTTGTCCGTCTCCATTGCTCGCGGCGGCTGAGCTCCGGACTAGACATCGGAATGGACATAAAATCCCCCTTTAGAGGTCGTTAATAAGATAGAGGATCGTTAAGAGGAATCGTTAGTTGTTATATTAAGTATAATATTTTTGTTAATTATTGACAACGATCTTCGCTCAGCTTGCGTAAGACCGACAATTTCTTGTTAGTTAGGTTGAAAACGGTTGACATCTCGTTAATTGCCATGGTACATTGACGAATAGATTTTACCAAACGAAAGGAGGATTACGACCCATGAAGCGCATTATTAATATCCATGCTCAATATCATCATAACAATCATGACCGTAATCCATCCGCTTAACACGACAATTGCTCGTATAGGCGCATTGGTTACGATCACGTAATCGTGCGCCTTTTTTGCAAGCTTCATCCAGAACGTATGTTCTTGATAAGCTGAAGAGGCGTATCGCACACCTAACTGCGATGCGCCTTTCTTGTCTCTTGAGTTGCAGCGGATGGTCGCGTAGGAAGTCGTGCAAGGAAAGGATGAACAGTGGTATATGTTCTCAGTATTACGCAAGTTAAGCTGGTTTTTTAAACAATATTGGAGGCGGTATACGGTAGCCATCGTGCTGCTTATTATCGTCGGTATTCTTGAGGTTATTCCGCCCAAGGTGCTCGGTTATGCCATCGACGGCATTACGCAAGGGCGGCTGGGAGATTCGACGTTTTATTGGATTATCGGAGGCTGGATCGGCCTAACGGTGATCTGCTATGTCATCACGTACATATGGATGTACCAGCTGTTTGGCGGTGCGATCGTATTGGAGAGGCTGCTTCGGTCTCGGCTGATGCGACATTTTCTGCGGATGACGCCGACGTTCTATGAACGCAACCGCACAGGCGACCTGATGGCTAGGGCAACGAACGATCTTGGCGCCATCTCCACGACAGCCGGATTCGGTATTCTAACGCTGATCGATTCGACGGTGTTCATGCTGACGATTCTGTTCATGATGGTCGTGCTCATCAGCTGGAAGCTGACGCTTGCGGCGCTGCTGCCGCTGCCGCTGCTTGCTCTGGCGCTGAAGTACTTCGGAGGCCGCATTCATAATCGGTTCATGAAAGCGCAGGATGCGTTCGGCGAGCTGAACGACCAGGTGCTCGAATCGGTTGCAGGCGTACGTGTCGTTCGCGCCTACGTACAGGAGGAAGCGGATCGCGCACGTTTCCAAGCGAAGACAGAGGAAGTGCTGGAACGCAACATTGAAGTGTCTCGTGTTGATGCTTTGTTTGAGCCAACGAACAAAATCCTAATCGGCCTAAGCTATTTGATTGGTCTATGTTATGGCGCTTATCTCGTATTCCATAGTGAAATCACGCTCGGTGAGCTCGTATCGTTCAACTTCTTCCTCGGTATGCTGATCTGGCCGATGTTCGCGATTGGTGAGCTTATTAACGTCATGCAGCGCGGCAACGCTTCGCTCGATCGTGTGACAGAGACGTTGAACTATAAGCCAGATGTCACGGATGGAACCGATCTGGAAACATTGGAGACGCCGGAATCGATTGTCTTCCGTGAAGTCGCCTTCCGTTATCCGTCTTCGACCGTGAACAATTTGGAGGACGTGTCCTTCAAGCTCGAGCAGGGTCAAACGCTCGGTATCGTTGGGCGGACCGGCAGCGGCAAGACGACATTGCTTCGGCAGCTGCTGCGCGAGTATCCGCTTGGTGAAGGGACGATTGAGATTGCAGGCACGCCGATAGAGCGGATTGCAGTTGATCAAATGTTAGGCTGGATCGGCTATGTGCCGCAGCAGCCCATCTTGTTCTCACGTACGATTCGCGAGAATATTCTATTCGGCGCAGAGGAAGCGACAGAAGCGGATCTGCAGCGTGCGCTTGACCGCGCCTCTTTTGCGAAAGACGTGATGTTCCTGCCAAACGGCCTCGAGACGCTTGTTGGCGAGAAGGGCGTTGCACTGTCCGGCGGTCAGAAGCAGCGAGTGAGCATTGCACGTGCGCTTATTGCGAATCCACCGATTCTAATGCTCGATGACGCCTTATCTGCGGTTGATGCAAGGACGGAGGCTGAAATTATCGAAGGCATCCGTACCGAACGGGCGGGCAAAACGACGATCATTACGACACACCGATTGTCGGCTGTGCAGCATGCGGATTGGATTATTGTCTTAGACAATGGCCGTGTCACGGAAGCGGGCAAGCACGAGGAGCTGCTCGAGCTAAACGGCTGGTACAAGGAGCAATATGAACGTCAGCAGCTGGAAGCGCTGGCTGAAGCGTAAGCCGTAATCGCCACATAGCTATAAATAGCGATTGATAGGCACCAGACGATGTCACGTCTCGCAAGAGAATTTTTCAATAAAGAAATGAAGGTGTAACCAATTATGCATGACGTAAAGCAAATGCAGCGTCCAGGAACGGGCAAGCGGCTGTTTCGATATGCCATGCTCTTCAAGAGCAAAATCGTCATCGCGCTTGTTCTGCTCGCGCTTGCAGTATGTGCTGAGCTCGTTGGTCCGTTCATCGCGCAAAGGATGATCGACCAGAACATTCTCAGCATCGAGAAGCCTTGGCATGAGGTAGCTGCGGGTACAGCTGACTCAGCTGAATATGCAGGCAGCAGCTACAAGCGGGAAGACCGGCTAAGCGTGGATGAATCCGGCGGCGCTATCATTCGGATCATTCAAGTGAAGCGTGATTATTACTTCGTCGAAGGCAATATAGCGTCGGACGGCGCACGTGAAATAACGACTGACGGGCAGCTGTCGATCGTTTCGGAAGAAGGAGAGAATCACGTTTACCCAGCTGTAAAGCTGACGAAGAATGAGCTGTATCACTTCTATAAGCCAGAGCTGCCGCGTCTGTTGAAGACGGCAGGCATGTACTTGGGCTTGCTCGTTATTGCAGCCTTCTTCACGTACGGACAACGTCTCCTGCTGCTGACGACAGCGAATCGCATCGTGCAGCGCATGCGAGAGGATGTGTTCGCGCATATTCAACGGCTGCCGGTTTATTATTTTGACAACTTGCCGGCGGGTAAGGTTGTCTCGCGGATTACGAACGATACGGAAGCGGTACGCGAGCTGTTCGTGGCCGTATTGGCGAACTTCTTCTCAGGCATCGTGTATATGGCTGCGATTCTTGGCGCGTTGTTCTTGCTCGATCCGCAGCTTGCCTTGGTTGCAGTTCCGCTCATCCCGATTCTTGTGGTATGGATTATTCTGTACCGCAGACGTGCGGGACGCATCAATGAGGCGATTCGGAGCAAGCTGAGCGACATTAACGGCATGATTAATGAATCGATTCAAGGGATGCCGATCATTCAAGCATTCCGTCGTCAGAAGAAGACGATCGAGGAGTTCGACGAGCATAATAAGGAGCTGTTCAGCAATGCCAACAAGCTGCTGAGCCTCAATTCGCTTACCTCTCATAACCTGACTGGCGTTCTGCGGAATATCGTCTTTATTACGGTACTGTGGGCGTTCTGGGGCGGCTCGTTGAGCTCGTATGTAACCGTTGGCGTTCTATATGCTTTCATCGACTATATCAACCGGATGTTCACACCGATCGTCGGTATTGTGAATCAGCTTTCGAACCTGGAGACGGCACGCGTATCGGCAGGCCGGGTATTCCAGCTGCTCGACGAGGAAGGCACTGATGTGACGGTAGGCAGTCTTCCGCGCAGCAAAGGCGAGGTGAAGTTCGACAACGTCTCCTTCGCTTACAAAGAAGACGAATATGTGCTTCGCAACATTACGTTCGAGGCACGACAGGGCGAGACCGTTGCGCTTGTTGGTCATACGGGCTCGGGCAAAAGCTCGATTCTGAACCTGCTGTTCCGGTTCTATGATATCGAGCAGGGGAATGGTCAAATTCTCGTTGACGGCACTGATGTGCGTGACGTACCGAAACAGCTGCTTCGCCAGCATATGGGCATCGTGCTGCAGGATCCGTTCCTGTTCACAGGCACCATTGCTTCGAACGTCAGTCTGGACAATCCAACGATCAGCCGCGAGCGCGTTGTTCAAGCGTTGAAGGACGTTGGCGCATACGACATGTTCATGCAGCTGCCAGGCGGCATTGATGAGCCGGTTGTGGAGAAGGGGGCAACGCTGTCCGCAGGTCAGCGCCAGCTCATCTCCTTCGCTCGTGCGTTGGCATACGATCCGGCCATCCTCATTCTGGATGAAGCGACAGCGAGTATCGATACGGAGACGGAGGCGATTATTCAAGCGGCGTTGGATGTGCTGAAGAAGGGCCGTACGACGTTCGTCATCGCCCACCGACTGTCGACGATTCGCCAAGCGGATCAAATTCTTGTGCTCGACCGCGGACGTATTGTCGAGCGCGGCGACCATGATGCGCTGATGGCGCATGGCGGTAAGTACTTCGATATGTACCAGCTGCAGGCTGGCGGTGCAGGCAGCGCGGATGCGTCAACGCCTATTGCGAGCGCTGTTGAACGCTAGCTTAGCAAATACGTTATACCAAATAAGCCTCAGCTTGCGATATGCAGCGAGGCTTATTTGTTGTCTATAGAGCTTAGAAGGCAGCGATTCTGCTATTGAATATTGAAATGCAGATGGGGTACTGTACAGGGTGGCGTGGAAGTAATAGGGTTCAAGCGCATGCAGTTGCGTGCAGTGTAATCAAATGATTCCGCCAACTGACTGCCCGCCCGCTGCAAAACGTACAATGGAATTGTTATTATCCGCGTCCTGATGGAGCGCCATTGTATTACGTACAATGGAATAGCTGGCAGTTGGCGGTGACACGGCCGATCTGGTCGTTAGAACGGGATTTCAGTTGTACAAAATGCAATAGAAGAACAAATTCCGCTCGAACGATAGCGATTCAGTTGCACGAATTGCAATGGCTGGTTCCAATACGGTAAAAGGATGCGTCTTGTTATTAATCCATCACTGTAGGAAAGGTTTCATATTGAGCGATGACAGCCTTTGTACTCGTTACGACGGCTTCCCGCAGCTCTTCCGGTTCAAGGATAAGGAGATTGATCCCGAAGCCTAGCGCAATTTCACACGCGGATTCCAAAGTGTCGAAAGCTAGAAATACTTCGCGCCACAGACCATCCGCAGTCGGCTCTCCCCACTGGGTGACGCGAACGAAGCGGGTCTGATCGAATCGGCCGCTTGCATGCATTCGCACGAGCGCTCGAGCGGGATAGCTCGGCAGCTCCTTACGGAAGCGCCGCACCGATTGCTCCCAATAGGCAGCGAGGTCAAAAACGTCTGGCCGGATGGCTGGGTCCGTTAGAAGCTCGGCGGAACGGATGCGTGCAATTCGGAAGGTGCGGGGTTCATAGCTGGATGGCGTAATGGACGGTGTACGATTGTCGGCGGCTGGTTCCACATGACGTGTGGCCGACAGGGCAACCAAGTACCAGAGGGAGCCTTTAAGTACAAGTCCAATCGGGTGAACAGTCCGCGGCCCCTTGCTTCCGGAGCTGGAGTCGTATTCGATTCGCAGCTGCCGCCCAGCCCAGACGGCTTCTTGGATCAATGGCAGCAAGGGTACGTCTTCACCTGCCGGATGCCAGCCTTCTCGATCCACGTACAGCCTTTCCTGCATGAAGGATACATCGTTCCGAAGCGTCGGTGAGAGTGAAGCGAGCAGTTTAAGAAGCGCGGCTTCAAACTTCGGGCTCCAGCCCAGATCGCTTATGTTCCGATGGGGTTTCGATGCCAATAGGGACATGATCTCATCCCGATTTAATCCAGCCCAGGTGGTCTTGTAGCCTTCCGTTAGCTTCCAGCCGCCATGAGCGCCTCTCTCGGCGTATACCGGAATTCCGGCAGCGCTTAACGCCTCCATGTCACGAATAATCGTTCGCTCCGATACTTCCAGCTTGGCAGCAAGTGCCTTGGAGGTTAAGCAGCCATGCGTTTGAAGCAGCAGCATGATCTGCAGCAGACGGTCCGCCCTCATCAATACTCCACCTATCTATTTAAAAGTTTACTTTTGTCCTTTATCTTATTATAGATATATGACAGAGGATGACATATTTAAAATTTACGATAGATATGAAGTTCAACCTAAAGAATGAATTGGGAAGGAATGATGTTCATGCAGTCCAACAATAAACCGTTAGATGGCAAAATCGCCGTTGTAGCTGGAGCGACTCGAGGAGCTGGACGCGCCATTGCAATTAAGCTTGGTGAAGCAGGAGCGACGGTATATGCAACGGGCCGGAGTGTCCGAGGCAATCCCTCACCGCTAGGGCGTCCGGAAACGATTGAGGAAACGGCAGAGAAGGTGACCGCAGCAGGTGGCACTGGAATCCATGTACGTGTCGATCATACAGACGAGGCTCAGGTGAAAAGGTTGTTCGAACGTATCCGTGATGAGCAGAATGGACAGCTCGACATCGTTGTGAATGACGTTTGGGGCGGGGAGAAATATGTGGAATGGGGAAAAGGGTTCTGGGAAGCCTCGCTGGACAATGGCTTATTCCTGCAAAGACAGGCTGTACATTCCCATATGATCACTTCGTATTATGCAGCGCCGATTATGGTTGAACGGAAGCAGGGACTCATCGTCGAGATAACGGATGGCGTAGGTTATCATTATCGCGGCAATCTCTACTATAGCATGGCGAAGATTGGCGTATCCCACCTGGCGCAGGCAATGGCTTCTGACCTGAAGCCTTATGGGGTAACCGCATTATCCGTTACGCCTGGCTTCCTTCGATCGGAGGAAATGCTGGAGCACTTCGGCGTCACCGAGGAGAATTGGCGAGACGCTGCTGCCAAGGAAATTCATTTTCTGCAATCGGAGACGCCGTTTTTTGTCGGTCAAGCAGTAGCTGCCTTAGCTTCGGATCCGGACGTAATGCAGAAGTCTGGACAATTGCTCAGTTCATGGGGACTGTCAGATGAATACGGCTTTGCTGATGTGGACGGCCGTCAACCGCACTGGGGGCGTTATGCAGAAGAGCAAGGGTTATAAAATATGACTAGCGAATCATAAGCGGTATGTGAGGAGTAAGCTCAGATCCATGCTGCCGTGCAGGAGACGGCAGCATGGATTGTGTTGCCACATAAGAATGCATGAATAGACCGCTCATCAGCGGCATGGCTTTTTAGCTAATCGTAAGCTCGTCATCACCGCGAATAACACAGGCTTGACGAGGGACGTTGGCATGAACGTAAGCTGTTCCGCGGTATGTACGGCCATCCCTCGAGCTTGCCGTCATCCGAATAGCGATGTTATCGCTGACGTAGTAATGGTTCAGCAGTTCGGCTGGACCAGCATTCGATAAATCAACATACCATTGCTTGGAGCCATATTCGTGAACGATTACAAGCTGAGCGCTGCCGAAGGTCAGCTCGGTCGATTCATTGTGATCGCCGGTAATCGTTATTTGTACAAGATCGATTGTTTCCATCATTGTGACTCAAGCTCCTTTCTAGATGTATCGATTGTATAAGCATCGGTAATTTCATGCAACATCCTACCGATTGGAAGCGTCTGTTTAAGCAGACCATAAATAGGGGGATGTTGGATATGATGGCAATTGGAAAGCGGTTAAGTATTGTGCTTATGCTCATTGCCGTATTGCTGCTTCAAGCTTGCGGATCTTCAGACAGAGACAGTAAGGCTGCAAGCAATGAAATTGGAACTCATTCAAGCAGCCGATCCGATTCTACATCAAACGCAGAACAGACGGAGCCTGCTTCAGAGGCCGCAGATGCCGCAGCGGATAAAGCGGTGGAGGTGACGGAGTCATCGACGGCCAAACCACAAGAGGGCCGGGAGGAGAGCGACACCTCTGTTAGCCAGAATGGAGAAGATGCAGCACCAGCTGGAACATTAACAGCTGGCGAGTGGGATGATAACGAGCGGTGGAGTCAATGGAACAATCTAATGGCCTCTAACGAGGGAGAGAAATATCGGCCGTATTGGCAGTTTTATCATTGGGATCGGCTTGAGGTCAAAGTAACAGCTAATGGGCGGCCAGCGGTTGATGCCACGGTTGCCGTGACTCGCAGCAATGGTCAAGACGGCTGGACTGCGCGCACGAATGCGGCTGGCGTTGCGTATTTGTTCCCGATCTTGTTCGAGGAGCAGGGCGGCAGGGTGAAATATGGGCTGACGGTAACGGCGGGACAGCAGAAGAAGCAGTTCGAGAATGTTGACCTGCAGACGGGGCGCGTCTTGGAGGTCAAGCTTGACGAAGCGGTCGAGGTGTCGTCTCTTGTTGACCTGATGCTCGTCGTTGATACAACGGGTTCTATGGCGGATGAACTGAAGTATCTGGAGACGGAGCTGAAAGATGTCGTCAGACGGGTCGGAGATGCGAATAAAGGGCAGCTCAGCATTCGCGTCAGCCCGAATTTTTACCGCGATGTGCATGATGATTATACGGTTCGATCTTTCAAGTTTACGGAAGATATCGATAAGGCGGTTGCGCAGATTGCGAAGCAGGATGCGTTCGGAGGCGGCGATACGCCTGAGGCGGTAGAGGAAGCGCTGGAGGATGCGATTGAGGAGCATGATTGGAGCAAGCAGGCGCTGACCAGACTGCTGTTCCTCGTGCTGGATGCCCCGCCGCATTATGAGAAGGGGATTATTAAGAAGATGCAGGCGTTAACGGCAAAAGCGGCGGAACAAGGAATTCGCATTATCCCGATCGCATCGAGCGGCGTCGATATACCAACCGAGCATTTGCTCCGCTACATGGCCGTTGCCACTGGCGGCACGTATATTTTCCTGACGGATCACAGCGGGGTTGGCAATGGGCATCTAAAGCCTGCCGTTGGCGAGTATGAGGTGCGTGCGTTGAACGATTTGATGGTTGATGTGATTAATCGTTATGTACAGGGACAATAACGTAAGAGGTTAGAGTAAAGAGGAACGGTATAGGGGAAGAAAGGTAAAAGAGGTAAGGGATAGAGGCGGAGAGTAGAGAGAGGCGGCACGAAGACGGAAAGCGTAAACAGTGCAGCGGTGGAAAGAGTGAGAGGTAGGGCATAAGCGCTTGCGTATTAAGCATCTTTAAGGGATGCGGTGCGCAGGCGTTTTGTTTTTTTTAGTTGAAAGTGTCTGCCGTGCATTACCATAATAGAAGAAATAGACATCAAGAACGGAGGGGGAGCGACGATGAACTGGAGGATTTCGCCGCTTGGCGATCGGGCACTTGTCGCGGAATGGACTGCGGGGGCGGCCGATGAAAGCTGGGTGCAGGTTGGGGCAGCAGCACAATGGCTTAGGCAGGCGAATGTGCCATGGATTATCGATCTCGTGCCAGCCTACACGACCGTAACGATCGTATATGATCCTGTGCGTGTCTGGCAGGCACTCGCTTCTAGCAGCGGAATGACGATTTATGAGATGGCTTCGGAGACGGTGAAGGAGCTGTTGGGAACGGCGGCATTGGGTGTGAGGCAGGAAACGAAGCATTTTGATGTGCCGGTCTGTTATGGCGGAGAATATGGTCCAGACTTAGAAGAGTCAGCGGAACGGAGCGGCCAGCGTGTTGAGCATTTTGTTACAGCGCATGCGGCTGTTGAATATACCGTCGCTCTAGTCGGCTTTGTGCCTGGTTTTCCTTATTTGGCAGGCTTGCCTCCTCAGCTAGCACAACCCCGGAGACACAATCCGCGTTCACGCGTTCCTGCTGGTTCGATTGCAATCGGCGGCGGGCAGACGGGGATTTATCCACTTGACGTGCCTGGAGGGTGGCAGTTGATCGGTCGGACTCCGCTCCAGCTGTTCGAAGCCGCTAGGCCAGAGCCCGCGCTGCTGTGTGCGGGAGATCGCATTCGTTTCATTCCGATTAACGAGGAGCAGTTCCTTGCAATGAAAGCGGAGGCAGCTCGGCGGGGAGAGGGTTAGCTGGAAGAGGGAATGGGCAGCGGGTTATGCGGTTTGCAGTAAGGCTAGGAGGAAGGCAAGTAAGTTGGGGCAACATGGAGATATAAAGGTAGGAGCGATCGGGTTCTGGAGCGGTAGGCAGCAAGGAAGAGATAGTATGGATGATTTGGGAGTGGAGAGTGAAGGGGTATGAGCTTGATCGTACAAAGACCAGGTTTGTATACGACGATCCAAGATCGTGGACGAAACGGACATCGCGCTGCAGGACTAACAGGCGGCGGTGCGATGGATGATTATGCGCTGCGCGTCGCGAACCTGCTAGTCGGTAACGAGGAAGGCGAAGCGGGTCTGGAGCTTACGCTGACGGGGCCTGTGCTTCTGGCGGAGACCGACCTGTTGATCGCCATCACTGGCGCCGATATGGCGCCGCATATCGACGGCCACGAGCTCGCAATGTGGCGGCCGGTCTTTTTGCCGGCGGGCGCTGCACTTCGCTTCGGCGCCGCCCGCTTAGGATGCCGCACGTATGTGGCGGTCGCTGGCGGCATCGGCACAGCTGCGGCGCTTGGCAGCCGCAGCACCGACGCGCGTGCGCGTCTAGGCGGCATCGACGGCCGGCCGCTTCGCGCCGGCGATGCCGTTCCCTGCGGCATAGCCGCAGGGGCGGTCGCCCCGTCCCAGTGGGCGACCGCGTGGCTCGCGGCGCTGGCGAAGCGCAGCAGCGCCGCTGCCGCCGCAGGCGGAGGCCGCCCGCCTGCGTGGGCGGCCTGGTACGCGCCGCCGCAGGCTTACGGCGGCGCAAGCGAAGCTGGCATCGAGCTGCGCGTGATGCCAGGCAGCGAGCACGGGCAGTTCAGCGAAGCTGCCCGTGCAGCGTTCTACAGCGGCCGCTATCGCGTGCTGGCCGCTTCCGACCGCATGGGCGTGCGGCTCGAAGGCTCGCCGCCGCTGCAGCGCATCGCCGGGGGAGAGCTGCTGTCGCATGGCATCGTCCCCGGCGTCATTCAAGTGCCTGACGGCGGCCAGCCGATCATATTAGCCGCCGACTGTCAAACGACCGGCGGCTACCCGAAGCTCGCACACGTTGCCGCCGTCGACATGCCGCTGCTTGCACAGGCGAAGCCGGGCGATTGGATCACATTCCGCCCGATCGAGCTGGATGAAGCGCAGCGGCTGTATCTCGCGACGGAGCGAGCGATCCGTGCGTTGGAGTGGGCAATTCGATGCCGTGTACCGCACGACGGATACTAGTCACTCGTGGCTATTACCTGCATGTTTTTTAGCTTCTCACCTACACGTTTAGTTGCGTTCGTGTATCAGAGGTGATTGCACATCGGTGTCGGGCATCCACAAACCAACAAGTAACCAGTATCCGTAGTGCTTACTCGCCCAACCCATCGCCCTACCGCTAACGGTAGCAAATCATGCTTAATACGGCTAAATTGCACCAATTCGAGCGCTAAGGGTTGTAGATAGGCTTATTTGCACCAAATGTACTAAAAACCGGCCGATGGAGCGACAATAGCCCTCCTGACAACCG
>Ga0182739_1000134_pt1 | contig 142816 bp, 138 predicted proteins | sample eDN5th30CBELigBY_FD_128873 | JGI IMG/M metagenome (GOLD analysis project Ga0182739, IMG submission 128873) | Enriched backyard soil microbial communities from Emeryville, California, USA - eDNA 5th pass 30_C BE-Lig BY (version 2) (version 2) | ecosystem: Environmental > Terrestrial > Soil >...
CGGCGCGATCAACCGCCACTCCGTCTCGCTCAGATCATAACGGGCCATTCCAAACTCCTTCGCTTAAGGAGCTTGAATCATTCAGCAAACCCTTTGGGAATCCCTTATGGGTACAGAACCTAGTTGTGAACAGGCAGCGTGCGCAGGCCGGCGGCCAGTTCGCGGTTGATGTTGATCAAAACGTCGAGCTTCTGGGCCTGCGGATTGGCTTCGAGCTTGATGGTGTGGTTGAGGATGAACAGGCCCAGATTGGCCACGTTCTGCCGAATGGCCGCGGGCAGGGGGTTGTCTTCCCGGGTGACCGAGGTCAGCAACACGTTCCACAGGCGGCGGTTGAAGCGGAGCGCGGCGCGGAATTCGTCGCGGTCGCCCCAGGCGTCGCGGGCCCGTTGCAGGTTGGCGGCCGAACGGCTCAGGAGGTTGGCTTCCAGATCGCGCGGACTAACCGTCCGCCGGGCCACCTGCTGGTAGGCCAACACTGCCTGCTGCATTTAGAAGGTCCTGTTCGTACTGGATGAGCCTTTTGGCGCTCTTGAGAGCTTTGTAAAGCTGGCCGGTTAATATCTCGTTATTTATGGCGTCGACCAGGCCGGTGGCAGAGGGTGCCGCGCGGACCAAGTCATTGACCAGAGTGAAATAATTGGAGCGCAGCGCGTCGATGTCGTCATCGAGATACATCAGCTGCACCGCCAGGTAGATGCGCTTGGCCGGGGTATCGGCGGTGGCGGCGGTGAGGATGTCTTTTTCGCGCAGGATGGGCGATTTGCCATCGATGAACAGGCGGGTGCGCTGATCGGCATTGGTGACGACGCAATTGCCGATGATCAGCCGCTCGCCGGGCTTGAGTTCGACCTTGAGGGCCATGGGCGTTCTGCCTTGCTGTGCCGGCGATTCTTCGCCTGGCACGGAGCCTAGCCCGATATGGTCAACAAAGGCCTACCGCAGGCAGGCTTTCAGGTCACGACTTGTTGGCCAGGCGCAGCCGGCGGCTGAGCAACCGCAAGAGGTTGAGCGCAAAATAGGGCATCTCGCCGACCAGCAGCAGGAACTGGCGCTCGTTGACGGGCACCAGCACGCTGTCCTCTGCGGCCACGGCAGTGGCGCTGCGCGGCGCCCTTTCGATAATGGCCATTTCCCCGAAAATGCCATTGGGGCCCACGGTATCGACCACCTGGGTGCCCAGACGGATTTCGATCAGGCCCGACTTGACCACATAGAGCTGGTCGCCCGCATCGCCTTGCGCGAACACCGTCTCACCGGCTGCGACGGTCAGCGCATTGCCGCCTGCACGTGCCAGAAGACCGAAATCGACGGTTGCGGTGGTGTTCATTTCGCCTGTCCCCCAGATGCAGCGCTCGACTGCATAGGAGCGTCACATGACAGTGATGTGACGGCACCGCGTGGCCGCATGAACGAACGGGGGCGGGCCCCAAGACCCGCCCCCGCGCGTGGAAAATCCAGAACCCGATTAGAACAGGCGCAGGACGTTCTGGTCGGCCTGGGAGGCCAGCGACAGAGCCGTCGAGGACAGCTGCTGGCGGGTCTGCAAGGCCAGGAGGTTGGCGGCTTCTTCGTTGGTGTCGGCCAAGGTCAGGTTCGCGGCGCCCGTTTCGAGCGTGTTGATCATGTTCTTGGTGAAGTCCTGGCGGGTCTCGATGACAGACAGGTTCGAGCCGAACTTGGAGGCCTGCGAGCGCAGCGAGGTCAAAGCACCGTTGAGCGATTCGATCTTGGAGTTGATCTGGTCGTCCGAGGCGAAATCGGTCGCATCGGTCAGGCCCAGGCCCGAGGCCGAGAAGTCCACGCCCTCGATGCTGATCGAGGACGAGCCGTCTTCGTTGAACGCCACCTTGAGCTTTTCGGTGACGCCACCGAGCAGGTTGACGCCATTGAAGCCCGAGTCGGTGGCCAGCTGGTCGATCTGGGACAGGATGTCGTTGAACTGCTTGGCCAGATCGGCGCGGGTGCTGCTGGTGCCGGTGCCGGCGGCAGCGGTGGAGAGCGTGGCCGTGTCGGCATCGTCGTCGGCCGCGGCGCTGGTGCTGGCGCTGGCGGTGAAGCCCAACGACGTCAGGGCGGTGCTGGCCAGGTTGCCGTTATTGGCGGTGTCGGCATCAATGGCCGAAACCGTCACGTCCAGCGACTTGGTGCCGTCGGTGGAGAAGCTCAGCTTGCCATCCGAGCCGACCGAAGCCGAGGCCACGCCCGAGCCGTTGACCGCATCGACGAGATCGGAGACGTCGTCATTGGCCCCAACGGTGAAGCTGAAGCTCTGCGACACGCCGGTCGCCGAATCGGTGGTGGTGAACTCGATGGTGTCGCCGGCGGTGAGGCCAACGTCGCCGACCAGGGTCTTGGCCTCTGCCGCGGCCTTGGTGGTGGCCCCATCGACACCGGTGTTGCCGGTGGCAGCGGTGGTGCCGGACGCGGAGCGATCCTGCAGGGCCTGGCGGGCCGTGGACTGGGCGCTCTGGACCAGCTTGGTGATCGCCTTGATACCGTTATCGGCGGCTTCCACCGTCTGAACCGCATTGGAGACCGAGTCCAGCAACTGACCGAGATCGCTGGCGCGGGCATTGAGGGACGAGGCGGTGAAGAAGTTGGTCGGGTTGTCCAGGGCCGAGTTGACCTTGAGGCCGGTGGCCAGGCGTTCCTGGGTCTTGGACATCTGCGAGGCGGTCGTCTGCAGATTGAGCAGGTTCGAGCGAACTGCCTTGGAGAGCGTAACTTCAGACATTGATTGCTCCGGTTCTAGAGTCTTGCCTTGGCCTCGTTCTGAGGCGCAGGGGCACTATCACCGGGCAAAGGCTTCTCAGACCTTTAAAAACTGCCCCGGGCGGGGGCGTTGCAATACTATGCTTAATGGCTGGTTACGGCGTGTTGCAAAATGCAGCAAAGCCTTGGTCCCAAAACGAAAAAGGCGGGCCTGAGCCCGCCTTTGACAAAAGAATGGAGACCGAGCCAGCCTAGAACAGCTGCAGCACCTGCTGATCGGCCTGGGAGGCCAGAGACAGGGCCGTCGAGGACAGCTGCTGCCGGGTCTGGAGCGCCAGCATGTTGGCGGCTTCCTCGTTGGTGTCGGCCAAGGTGAGATTGGCCGCGCCGGTCTCGAGCGTGTTGATCATTTCCTTGGTAAAGCTCTGGCGCGTCTCGATGACCGAGAGGTTGGCGCCGAAGCTGGCGGCCTTGGCGCGCAGGGTCACCAGGGCATTGGACAGGCCCTCGATCTTGCCCTGGATTTCGGCATCGGCCGAAAAATCGCCGGTCACGCGGGTGAGACCCAGCCCTTCGGCCGAAAAATCCTGGCCCTCGATGGTGATCGAGGACGAGGAGTCTTCGTTGAAGGCGACCTTGAGCTTTTCGGTCAGCCCGCCGAGCAGGTTGACGCCGTTAAAGCCCGAATCGGCAGCCAGCTGGTCGATCTGGTCGAGCATGTCGTTGAACTGCTTGGCCAGGTCGGCGCGGCTGCTGGACGAGGCCGCACCGGCAGCAGTGATGGAGACGCCGGCCGTATCGGTGCCGGGGCCATCGACGGCGTGATCGGTGATGGAGGCCGCCGAGGCAAAGCCCATGGCGTTGAGCACGTCTTCGGCGACGTTGGTGGGGGTCAGATCGCCATCGCCATCGGCGGCGGCCACCTCGACGTCCAGGCCATTGGCGCCTTCGGTGGCAAAGCTGATCTTGCCATCGGCGCTGACCGAAGCAGTGGCCACGCCCGAACCGTTAACGGCCGAAACCAGATCCGAGATCTTGTCGCCGGCGGCCACGGTGAAGCTGAAGCTCTGCGACACGCCCGAGCTGGCATTGGTGGTGGTGAAGCTGATGGTGTCGCCATCGGCCAGGCCCAGCGAGGCCAGAGTGGTGCCTTCGGCGCCCGAGCGCGTGGTGGCGCCGCCGACGCCGGTGTCGCTCTCGGCCTTGGTGACCGAAGAGGCCGTGCGATCCTGCAAGGCCTGGCGGGCAATGGACTGGGCCGTCTGGACCAGCTTGGTGATGCCCTTGATGCCGTTATCGGCCGCTTCCACGGTCTGGATGGCGTTGGACACGCTGTCGAGCAAATTGCTCAGATCGCCGGCCCGAGCCGTGAGCGCGGAAGCGGTGAAGAAATTGGTGGGATTGTCGAGCGCCCGGTTGACCTTCAAACCCGTCGCCAGCCGCTCCTGGGTCTTGGCCATCTGGGTCGCGGTGGATTGCAGATTGAGCAGGTTCGAGCGAACCGCTTTCGACAGGGTGATGTCGGACATGAAGGGCTCCTATTCTGGGACTATCCGATAAACGCAACCGCCTCTCCTGAGACAGTTCGTTAACCATAGGGCACAGGGGGATAAAGAATGGTTAATGAGCTGTGATTGCAGTTGGTTAATCAGCGATTAAGGTGCGCGACATCGAGGGATCAGTAAAAACCTTGAATGTGGCTCGTCTACAACAGTGATGCCGCTTAACCCATGTTAGCCTTCGTCCAAACATTGGAGTTACCCATGAAGCTTTCGACCATTTTTGCCGCTGGCACCCTGGCATCCGTCCTGATGATGGGCACTGCTCTTGCAGCCGACCCGATTCTGCCCGCGCCGGTGTATGACCCGATTGCGGAAGTGGCTTCGGACTGGACCGGCTTTTACATTGGCGCCTCGCTGGGCGGCGTGTGGGCCGATGCCAATGCAACCGGCGAGCCCTTCGTCTCGCCCGAAACGATCGACGAGACCGCCGAAGGCTTCGCTGCTGGGATTTATGCCGGTTACAACTGGCAGCTCTCGGACATGTTCGTCCTGGGCGTGGAAGGCGAAGTGTCCTGGAACGACATCGCGTTCTCGGCGGATCGGCCCTCAGGCGAATGGAATTACCTGACCAGCGACTGGTCGGCCAGCGTGGCGGCACGTGCCGGTATCCTGGTAACCCCCGACGTGCTGCTCTATGGCAAGCTCGGCTATGCCTGGTTCAATACCGATATGGCTGAAGGCGCGCCCGAAGGTTGGGGCACCAACTTCCTGACCGGCATTGAAGACGGCACGATCGGCGCCGTGGTGGCCGGTGCCGGCATCGAAGTTGCCGTGACCGAAACCATCAGCCTGCGTGCCGAAGCGCTGCATCACTTTGCGGGCGACGAAGTTTCGGTGAGCTACGGCGACATCGTCTATTCCTACGAGCCCAGCTTCACCACCGTGAAGGCCGGTATCAGCTTCAACTTCTGATCCCGGCGACAGACCAGAGTTTTTGGGCCGGCTCCTTCGGGGGCCGGCCTTTTGCTTTTCAGATGGTGGTATCGCGCAGGCGCAGTGTGGAGGGGGGCGGGGCCCAGGCGGGGCTGAGGGGGAGGAGCGAAAGCCGGCCGTCGGCGGCCAGCGACTGGGCGATCAGCTTGGCTCCCACCAGCAGGTCGGGCGGCAGGCCCGGCGCAACCGGGGGCAACAGGGCAGGGACGCTGGCCAGTTCGGCCGCAGCGATCTGGGCTTCGATGGGGGCATCTGGCGGCTTGGGCCGCGCCTGGCGCGCGCGGGGGCGACGGTCGGCAATGCCAACCCCGTTATCGGTTTGCAGCGGGCTGACTGCCCAATCCATCCTGGCCCTCCAGCACCCCAGGCTGGCGGGCGGGCATTAGGATTGCGGTAACGAAAAGCCTCGCATTTTGGCAAAATGCGAGGCAAAGCGCGAATGGGCTGGACGCCCGCGATTGGCCGGGCCGTGCCGTTTTGGCACGAAACGCTCAGAGGGCGCGGTTGATGGCGATGCCGGTAGCCGGGGCGGGGCGGGGCGGCACCTGGCCGGAGCCACCATAGGTGCGGGTGCGCGCCCCCTGGCCAACGGCAACGGCCACATCGCTCAGGAGATCCTCGGTGACGGCGCGGGCCGTGGCGATGACGCGCAGGTTTTCCGCCATCTGCGTGGCCAGCCGATCATGGCCCTGGCGCAGCTGGGCCAGATCCTGGGGCGCCTCGCGCTCGAGCCGCACGGCCTGGCGTTGCACGGCGCGGGCCATGCTGACGTAATCCTGCGCCAGAACGGTCTTTTGCTGGGTGATGGGCCCCGCTTCGCGCAGCTTGCCGGTGCGCAGCAGCAGGGTTTCCCGGTTCATGATGTCGGCCAATTCGGTGAGCTTGGCGGCGGTGGCGGCACAAAGATCGGCGGCGGGCAGCCCGTCGAGGGCAGCGAGACGGTCGGCGGCGGTCATGGTCAATAGGCTCCGGTGCCGGTTGCGGGCGGAAGGGCTTGGGCGGCCTGCTGCACCGCCATGAGGTTGGAGACGATGGCATCGGCCAGGCCGAAGCCGCCGCTTTGCGAAATGGCGTCCGAAAGCTGCTCGGCCTGCATGCCGCGCCAGGTTTCCTCGGCAAAGCCGCCGCCAAAGCCGCTCTTGGCATCAATGCTTTCAAACATCTGGCTGACGAGCGTGTTGAGAAAGACGCCTTCGAGTTCGATGGCCTGCTGGCGCAGCCGGTCCGGCGCGGGCGAGGCTGGGGTGGCGGTGAGGGGCGCGATCATCACAGCACCTCGATTTCGGCCTGCAAGGCGCCTGCGGCCTTGATCGATTGCAGGATGGCGATCAGGTCGCGCGGGTTGATGCCCAGGGCGTTGAGCCCATCCACCAGCTCCTGTAGCGTGACCGATTCCGGCAGCAGGGCCAGGTGCTTGTCGTCGGTCAGGACCTGGATGTCGGTGCGCGGCTCTTCGGCAGTGACGCCCTGGCTGAAGGGGTTGGGCTGGGAAATCTGGGGCGACTCGGTGATGGTGACGGTGAGGTTGCTCTGCGCCACGGCAACGGTGGCCACCCGCACATCCTTGCCCATGACGATGGTGCCCGAATTTTCGTCGATGACGATCTTGGCCGACTGGTCGGTTTCCACCACCAGCTGTTCGATGTCGGTCAAGAGATCCACGATATTGCCGTTGAAATGCTGCGGTAGGGTGAGGCGGATGCTGGTGGGATCTTCGGGGGTGGCGGTGGGAATGCCGATGAAATCGTTGATGGCGAGCGCCACGCGGCGCGCCGTGGTGAGATCGGGATTGCGCAAGGAAAGACGCAGGGTGCGCTGGGCGCCCAAGGTAAAGCCAATCTCGCGCTCGATCAGCCCGCCCGCCGAGATGCGGCCGGTGGTGGGCACGCCCGAAATTACCGTGGCCGCTTCGCCCTGCGCGCTGAAGCCATTGATGCTGACCGCGCCCTGGGCAATGGCATAGACCTCGCCATCCGCACCCATCAGCGGGGTGACCAGCAGCGTGCCGCCCTGCAGGCTGTCGGCATCGCCCAGCGCCGCGACGTTGACGTCGATGCGGCTGCCCTGGGTGGCAAAGGCAGGCAGGTTGGCGGTGATCATGACGGCAGCGACGTTGGCCGTACGCACGCTTTCGCCGCGAATGTTGACGCCCAGCCGCTCGAGCATGGCTTGCAGGCTCTGCCGGGTGAAGGGAGAATTGTTGAGACTGTCGCCGGTGCCGTTGAGGCCCACGACCAGGCCGTAGCCCACCAGCTGGTTGTCGCGCACCCCTTCGATATCGACGATATCCTTGATGCGGGCGCTGGCGGCCAGGGCCGGGGCAGCGAGCATCTGGAGGGAGAGCAGCAGGGCGATCAGGACGGGAAGGACACGCATGGGAAGATCCGGCAGCAGCGCCGGCGGAGGGACCGGCACTCTGGCAGTTGCCAGTTTCGTGCCAAGTGCGAAGCCATTGATTGATATAGAAAAATAGCGATGGATGTCTCACGCGGCAGCGGCGCCGGGGCAAATCTTGCCCAGCGTTAACGGCTCGTTAAGGCCGTTGCGGCAGATTTTGCCGGTAACGCTTGCTTAACCATGAGGCCCACCGCCTTGCGCATCGATGGCACCGGTCGACCCACTGCTCCTGCCGGGCGCGCCAGTGTGCGGGGCGCAGGGCCGGCCAACAGCTTCCAGATCGGCCAGCAGCCGGCGCAAACGGCAGCGCCGGCCAACAGCCCGGCCATTGCCGCCACGGGCCTGGCGGCGTTGTTGGCGCTGCAAGCGGTGGACGATCCGGTCCTGGCCAAGCGCAAGAGCGTGCGGCGTGGGCGCTCCATGCTCGACGTGCTCGAAACCATCAAGGCGGACCTGCTGGTGGGCGGCATCGGGGAAGGGCGGCTCAACCAGCTCATGGCGCTGGTGACCCAGGCGCGCGAGCGCTCCGAACCCGGACTGGACGCGTTGATCGACGACATCGAGCTGCGTGTGCTGGTGGAGCTGGCCAAGCTGGGCCGCTACCCGCAAACCGTCTGAGATCAGTCGGTTTCAATGTCAGTTGTGTGACCGGATCAACGCTTGCCCCGCTTGTGCACCCCCACTATATAGGGCCGTCTTCGCGCTATGGAGTTTGAGTCCTTAGATGAACGTGCAGGTCACTCTCGATTATCGCCCATCTGAAGACGAGCCGTTTATGAATCCGCGGCAGCGGGAATACTTCCGGCGCAAGCTGGAGGGCTGGAAGGAAGACATTCTGCGCGAGAGCCGCGAGACGCTCGACAACCTTCAGGAAGAAAGCCAGAACCACCCCGACATGGCCGACCGGGCCTCTTCGGAAAGCGACCGCGCGCTGGAGCTGCGCACGCGGGACCGGCAGCGCAAGCTGATCTCCAAGATCGACGCGGCGCTCAAGCGCATCGAAGACGGCAGCTACGGCTATTGCGAGGAAACCGGCGAGCCCATCGGGCTGGCCCGGCTCGATGCCCGCCCCATCGCCACCCTGTCGCTGGAAGCCCAGGAAATGCACGAGCGGCGCGAACGGGTCTATCGCGACGAATAGGGTTTCTGGATATTTTGTAGATGTATCGAGCGGGCGAGGGCTGACCTCGCCCGCTTTCGTTTCAGCCCAGCATCACCTGGCGCTCGATACCGATATTGGCCAGGAACTGGACGTCGTGGCTGACGACCAGGAGGGCGCCGTCATAGGCGGCAAGGCCGGCTTCGACGGCGGCGATGGCGTCGAGGTCGAGATGGTTGGTGGGCTCGTCCAGGATCAGCAATTGCGGCGGGGTGTCGCCGCCCAGAACGCAGGCGAGGCCGGCGCGCAGCATTTCCCCGCCGCTCAATGTGCCCACGGGCTGCAGCGCCGCATCGGCGCGGAACTTGAAGCGGGCGAGGGCCTGGCGGCAGGCATTTTCGCCGGCCTGCGGGTTGAGCGCGCGAAAATTCTCCAGGATGGTGGCGGCAGGATCGAGCAGGCTCACCTGCTGGTCGAGCATGGCATGGGCGGGCGTGATCCTGACCGAGCCGGCACTGGGCGGCAATTGCCCGGTCAGGAGTTTTAACAACGTAGTCTTGCCCGAGCCGTTGGGGCCTAAAAGGGCGACGCGCTCGGGACCGATGAGGGTGAGCGAGACGCCGTCGACGATGCCGCCGGGGCCGCCGCTCAGCTCATGGGTTTCCAGCACCGACTTGCCGGCCGGGAGCCCTGTGGGCGCAAGGTGCAGGCTGACGGCCTCGAGCACTTCGAGCTTGTCGCGGGCGGCCTGGGCGCGGGTGTGGGCCTCCTCGCGCAGCCGCGAGGCAAGACGCGCGCCTTCGCCGGCGGTTTTCTCGGCATTGTCCTTGCGGGCATTGAGCAGGATCTTGGGCAGGTCGGCGCGCGCCCGCTTGCGCTGGCCGCCGGCATCGCGCCTGGCCTGGCGTTCCTTGACCTGCTGGAGCTTCCTGTCGAGGTGCTTGACCTGCTGGTCGGCGGCAGCGGCGGCATCCTGGGCGGCAGCCGCCTCGATGGCCTTGCGCTGGGCAAAATGCTCCCAATTGCCGCCATAGACGGCAGCCCCCAGCCCGGTCAGCTCGACGATGGCATCCATATGGCCCAACAATGCGCGGTCATGGCTGATGACGAGCGCGCCGCCGCGCCAGCGGGCCAGCACCTGGGCCACGGCAGCGCGGCCTTCGGTGTCGAGATTATTGGTCGGCTCGTCCAGGATCAGCATGTCGGGCTGGGCCAGCAACAGGCCGGCGAGCAGCACGCGGGTGCGCTGGCCGCCGCTGAGGCTGGCCATGGGGCGATCCGGTTCGAGCACGGGCAGGCCGACGTTGCGCAGGGCGTCTTCGAGCCGGGTGGGCAGCAGCCAATCGGCCTGGGCGGCGTCATCGAGGGTGCCGGCGCCGGCCGCAAGCCGATCGAGCCGGGCAAAATCCGCCTCCAAGCCGATGGCCTGGGAGAGGGTTTGGCCGGGCACGGGAAGGACGCTCTGGCGCAACAGGCCGACGGTGCCGCTGACCGCGATGCTGCCCCCGCTGGGGCGCAGGGCGCCGGCAATCAGGCCGACCAGGGTGGACTTGCCCACCCCGTTGCGGCCGACAAGGCCGGTGCGGATGGGACCGAAACTGAGATCGAGACGAGTAAAAAGGCTCTGGCCGTCAGGCGTTGAGTAGCTCAGATCCTTGAGCACGATGGAACAGGGCATGGGGCATGGCAATCCGGTGGGCGATCTGGGTGATGCGATCGGGGCCGGAGAAATCCATGAAGACCTGCCTGTTGGTGCTGCGGGAGGTGCGATATAGGCCTCCCCCCGCGCCGATGCAACCGTTCAGGCCAGGTAGCGGCGCTGCAAATGGACGATGAAGTGGTCGGGGTTGAGTGCTTCGCCGGTGGCGTGGCGCAAGAGATCGGGGGTGGAGAGGCGCGAGCCCTGCGACCAGATCTTGTCGCTGCGCCAGGCATTGATGGCGGAAAAATCTCCCCGCCCGAGATCGGCGCGGGCCTGGGGCAGATCGGTTTCGAGCGCGGACCAGAGCTGGGCTGCGGTCAGCGCGCCCAAGGTGTAAGAGGGGAAATAGCCAAAGGCACCGCTGGGCCAGTGCACGTCCTGCATGGGGCCGTCCTGGGGGCTGTCGAGCGTGGAAAGGCCCAGATACTCTTCCATCTTGGCGTGCCACGCCTCGGGGATGTCAGCGACGTTGAGGGCACCCGAGACCAGATCCTGTTCGAGCTCGTAGCGCAGGATGACATGCAGGGGGTAAGTGGCTTCGTCGGCATCGACGCGGATGAGGCCGGGCTGGATGGACAGGACATGGCCGAGCACGTCCTCCAGCGTCCAGCCCTCGAGCGCTTCGGCACCCAGATATTGGGACAAGAGCGGCATGGCCCAGGCCCAGAATTCGGGGGCGCAGCCGAGCTGCTTTTCGACAAACAGGCTCTGGCTCTCATGGATGGTCATGCCGCGCGCCCGGCCTAAGGGCCAATGCGACCAGGCCTTGGGCAGGCCCTGCTCGTAAAGCGCGTGGCCGGTTTCGTGCATGATGCCCATCAGTGAGGACAGAAACTCATCGGTGCGATAGCGCGTGGTCATGCGCACATCGGTGGGCACGCCGCCGCAGAAGGGGTGGTGGGAAATGTCGAGCCGCCCATGGGTGAAATCGAATCCCAGGGCGTTCATGACCGTCAGCCCCAGCTCGCGCTGCTTTTCGATGGCATAGGGCCCCGCCAGCGGCTTGAGCGGCTGGGTGGCGCGGCGCTCGGCCTGTTTGGCCATGGCCTGGGGCACGAAATCCTTGAGGAAGCTCTTGAGGCGCTTAAACACCGGGGTGATGTCGGCCATGCGGTTGCCGGGGTCGTATTGCTCCATCATGGCGTCATAGGGCGCAAGGTTCAGGGCCTGGGCGCGCAGCTGCGCTTCCTCGCGCACCAAGGTGACCAGGCCCTCGAGCGCGGGCTGAAAGCTTCGCCAGTCGCCCTTGGGGCGCAGCTCGCGCCACATCTGTTCGGACCGGATGCGGGCCGAGACCTGGCGGCGCACGAAATCGGCCGAAAGGCAGGTCATGTTGGTGTACTGGCGGCGCAGCTCGGCCACGGCACGGCGCTGTTCGTCGCCGAGATCTTCGGCCTCGGCCGCTTCGAGCCACTCCCCGACCTGGGGCGCGGTGGCGTGCTCGTGATAGAGCCCGGCCAGCAGCGACATGGCCTCGGCGCGCTTTTCGCCCCCGCCCACCGGCATTTGCACCGCCTCGTCCACCGCCAGGACCGACTGGGCGTGTTCGAGCGCTTCGAGCTTGCGGCCAAGGGCATCGAGCTGGGCAAAGGACATAAGTGGGCTCCGAGGAGGTGGGGGAGGTTCGATGTGATAGCGCGGGGGGCCGATGAGGGAAAGTGCGCCGCAAAGACCAAGGGCGCCGCCACGGCTGTGGCGACGCCCTTAAGGCGATGCGATGGCGGCAGGATCAGAACGGCAGAATGGCGTCGAGGAACTGCTGGCCGTAACGGGGCTGCTGCACGTCGGTGATCTGCCCGCGCCCGCCATAGGCGATGCGGGCCTGGGCAATCTTGGCCGAGGGAATGGTGTTGTCCGCCCCGATGTCTTCGGGCCGCACGATGCCGGCCACGATCAGGTCGCGGACCTCGAAATTCACGCGCACTTCCTGGCGGCCCTCAATGACCAGATTGCCGTTGGGCAGGGTCTGGGTGATGACGGCGGCCACCATGGTCTGGAGATTTTCCGAGCGGTTGACCGAACCCATGCCCTTGTCTGAGGCGCCCGAGGACACGTCGATGGCAGTGGAGGCATCGATGCCGGGAGCAACCTTGCCAAAGATCGAACCCATTACGCCGCCCACGCCCGCCTCATTGGTGGAGTTGCGGCCGCGCGTGGTCTGGTTGGCGATCTGCGCGCGGTCGGAAATGGTGACGATGACAGTGAGGATGTCGCCCACCGCATGGGCGCGCTGATCCTTGAAAAAGCCCTTGGCCTCGCTCGAGAACAGCGAATTGGGCTGGTAGGAGGCCACCACGGGCGTGGGCATGGGCATGTTGACCGGGCGATAGCCGGGCTGGGCGGTGGGATCGACGATGGGGGTCAGCGGGGGCGCATCCCCGATGCTGGCCACCCGGTTCATGGTGCTGCAACCGGCCAGCAGGGCGACGCAGACGAGGGTCGCGAGGAGCTTGAGGGCGTTCATGGTAAGGACAGATCCTGCTGGGTTAGAGTCCGGCGATTTGGGTGGGCGCCAGGCTGACCTTGACGGCGCCGGCACCCGCGGCCACGCCGTGGATGATTTTCTTGGAGGCCAGGTTGAGCACCGATACCGTGGCGCCCATGGCGGCGGCGTTGAGCGCCTGGCCCTTGGCGGTGAGGGTGAGCGGGCCCTTCTGGAGATAGAGGGTAACCAGTTCGTTGCGGCTGATCACCTGGGGGTCGGCAATGTCGGTGGGGCGCAGCAGCACGCCGCCCCGGCTCTGGCGCTGCAGCGCCTTGCCCACCACCTGCTCGGGGGTGAGCAGGCCGCTGGCTTCGGCCTGGTTGAGCGGGATGGCGCGCATCTCGATGTCGTTGGGCGACAGCACCGTGCCGGCCGGCAGGGTGGCGGCCAGATGGGGCGCCTCGATCAGGATTTCGACCCGGCCGCTGACGTCGATGGGATCGGCGCCGGCGACGGTGAAGCGCGCCGAAAAGCCGCCGCCCTGGGGCATGTAGCGCAGATCGGCCAAGGTGACCGGTGCCGCCCCGGCGGGCGCGACGATGCCGGTGGGAAGTTCTGTGAAGGTGGTGCGGGCGGTCATGCCTCGACCCAGAATGCCCCGCGCGGTCAGGCCCTCCGAAATCAGGCCCGAGAGCAGCGCGTCGTTCACCGCGACGCCGGCGCGCGAGACCCGGACGCGCTCGATGCCTTGGGCCGAAAAGCTGGTCAGGCCGATGCGGCTGACGGCGGTGCGCACATCGTCGAGGGTGACATAGCCGGTGGTGCCGGGCGCGGGCGCGCGGAACAGCGGCGTGCCCGCCACGGCCTGGGCATCGTCGAAGAGATCGCCCACGGTGACCAGATCGCCGGTGACCTCCACCTGGGCGCGCAGCACGGGCTGGGCCAGCGCCGGGGCGGCGAGGAGGCAGAGCAGAAGAAGCGCTAGGACTTTAGACAAGAGCCTGGTCATTGAAGTTCACGTCCTTTCTCAGCGCATCTGACTGGTGGTGGAGAGCATTTCGTCGGCGCCCGAAACCACGCGCGCATTCATTTCATAGGCGCGCTGGGCGGCGATCAGGTCGGCGATTTCGGTGACGGCGTTGACATTGGCCATTTCCAGATAGGACTGGAGCAGATTGCCGAAGCCTTCGGTATTGGGCACCCCGATCTGGGCGGCGCCGCTGGCGGCGGTTTCCACAAACAGGTTGTCGCCGATCGATTCCAGCCCCGCCTTGTTGACGAAGCGCGCCAGCTGGAGCTGGCCGAGCTGGGTGGGCGTGGTTTCGTTGGCGAGGTAAGCCTCGACCATACCGTCGGCCGAGATCGAGATGGAATTGGCGTTGTCGGGCACCACGATGCCGGGCTGGAGCGCATAGCCATCGATATTGACCAGTTGTCCGGTGGCATCGCGCTCGAAGGCGCCGTCCCGGGTGTAGCCGGTGCGGCCATCGGGCATGGCGATGACGAAGAAGCCTTCGCCGCGCACGGCGATGTCGAGTTCCTTTTCGGTGGGCACCACGCTGCCCTGGCTCATGATGCGGGCGGTGGCGGCGGTGCGCACGCCCGAGCCGATCTCGATGCCAGCCGGCACGATGGTGCCCGCGTCGGAGGTCTGCGAGCCGGCGCGGCGATAGGACTGATAGAGCAGATCCTGGAATTCGGCGCGCTGACGCTTGAAGCCGGCGGTGCGCATATTGGCAATGTTGTTGGAAATCACTTCCACATTGCGTTCCTGCGCGGCCATGCCGGTTGAGGCGATATAAAGGGCTTTCATGGCAGGGGGTCCTTATGCGCTGACATTGCCCAGGCGCTTGACGGCATCGGCTTTGAGCTCGTCATGGCGCTGGAGCATGCTGGAAATCGACTGGTAGGCGCGCTGCACGCGGATCATGCGGGTCATCTCGGTGACGCCCGACACGTTGGAGCGCTCGACGAACCCCTGCAGCACCCGGGTCTGGGTGGCGGGCAGTGGATCGGCGCCGGCAAAATAGGTGGACCCTTCACGGGTGAGGGCCTGGGGCGCATCGAACTCGACCAGGCGCAGCCGGCCCTTGCTGGCGCCCGAGGCAGTGATGAGCCCGGTGGGGGAGATTTCGATCTCGGTTTCGGCGGGCGAGAAGCGCACCGGCCCGGCTTCGGACATGACCGGATTGCCGTTGAGATCGACCAGCTGGCCGCCCGCATCGATCTGGAGGGCGCCGGCCTTGGTGTAGCGCTCGCCGCCGGGGGTTTCGACCACCAGGAACCCGTCCCCTTGCAGCGCCACGTCGAGCGGATTGCCCGTGGGCGTCATGGCGCCCGCGGTCATGTCGTGCATGGTGGTCCAGTCCTGGGTGAAGGTCAGGGGCTGGTCGGAGGGCAGAAAGCCCATGTCGCGGCCGGTGGGGTCGAGATAGTCTTCAAACAGCATGGCCTGGGCGCGAAAGCCGGTGGTGTTGAGGTTGGCCATGTTGTTGGCCACCACATCCATCTGCCGTTGCAGCGCGATCTGGCGCGACAGCCCGATCAGTTGCGCATTGTCCATGGTTCACCCATCCCCGTTGCCCGGCCCTGAGTTTGCGTTTTGCGCCGACCGTGCCGCCCAATCATCGTCAATGCAGAAAGCGTGCCACATCGCTCCGGCTCAAGATTTCAAAGCGTTACCGGGGGTCGGGGCCAAGGCTGGGCGGCATGGGAGAGCGGGTTGGCAGTTTCTGCCCGGCAAAATCTGCCCGGTTGCAAGGCTTTGGTAAGACTTCGTTAACCACACCGCCCTTAGCTGGAGCGGGGGGCCGCACCATGCCGGCCGATTGCTGTTGGCGGGGGCAGGCATGGCGGTGGACGCCGAAATTTCGGATGGCGCGCAGGCCGCTCCCAAAAAGAGCCCCAAGACCATGCTCATCATCGCGGCGATCGCGCTGGCCGTGGCCCTGGCGGGGGCCGGGTCCTATCTCTTCATCTTTGCGGCCAAGCCCGCTGCGCTGGAAGACGGCATGGCGGTAGCCCCGCCCGAGAGCTTCATCTTCAACCTGCCGCCCATGATGGTGAACCTCAACTCCCCCAGCGGCGCGCAGGAGTTCATGAAGCTGACCGTGGCGCTCGAAGTGGCCAGCGAGCAGACCATGCTCGACATCCAGCCGCGCATGGCCAAGGTGATCGACGCCTTCCAGGTCTATCTGCGCGAGTTGCGCAAAAGCGACCTCGAAGGCTCGGCAGGCATTTACCGGCTCAAGGAAGAGCTGCGGCGCCGGGTCAACATCGCGGTCTATCCGGCGGTGGTGGAAAGCATTCTGTTCAAAGAAATCCTGGTGCAATAGCCATGGCCAGTGCAGGCCCCGGCGGGGGCGAACAGGACAAGCTGACCCAGGACTGGTCGCTCGACAGCGACGTGACGGGCAGCGACGGGCAGTCCCCCGACTGGGCGGCCATGGTGGATACGGCCGGCGGCCGGGGCGTGGACGAGGACGAATCGAGCCGCGTGCTCAACCAGGACGAGATCGACAGCCTGTTGGGCTTTGATCCCCATGACGGCTCGAGCGTGGAAATCTCGGGGGTGCAGGCGCTGATCAATTCGGCGCTGGTGTCCTACGAACGCCTGCCCATGCTCGAAATCGTGTTCGACCGGCTGGTGCGCCTGTCGACCACCTCGATGCGCAACTTCACCTCCGACAATGTGGAAGTCTCGCTCGATTCGATCTCCTCGGTGCGGTTTGGCGATTATCTCAATTCCATTCCGCTGCCGGCCATCCTCTCGGTGTTCAAGGCCGAGGAATGGGACAATTTCGGACTGCTGACGGTCGATAGCAGCCTGATCTATTCGATGATCGACGTGCTGCTGGGTGGACGGCGCACGGTGTCGACCGTTCGGATCGAGGGGCGGCCCTATACCACCATCGAGATGGCGCTGGCGCGCCGCATGATCGAGGTGTTGCTCGAAGATGCGCGCAAGGCCTTCGAGCCCTTGACCGACGTGACCTTCAAGCTCGAGCGCATGGAAACCAATCCGCGCTTTGCCGCCATTTCGCGCCCGGCCAATGCCGCCATCCTGATCGAGCTGCGCATCGAGATGGAAGAGCGCGGCGGCAAGATCGAGATCTTGCTGCCCTACGCCACCATCGAGCCGATCCGCGAGCGGCTGCTGCAGAGCTTCATGGGCGAGAAGTTCGGCCGCGATCCGATCTGGGAATCGCATCTGGCCACCGAGATCTACGCCGCCCAGACCCAGATCGAGGCGGTGCTGCACGAGATGGACATTCCGCTGTCGCGCGCCATGGCGCTCAAGGTGGGCGACACGCTGATGTTCGAGCGCACCCCGCGCGATCCGGTGCGGCTGCGCTGCGGCGAGGTGGAGTTGACCGAGGCGGTGATGGGCCATGTGGGCAAGCATGTCTCGGTGCGGGTGAGCCGGCCGCTCAATCCCCCCAAGGTGACCATGGCAGCCTTCGAGGCCCTGGACGAAGCAGGAGACAAGGCATGAGCGGATTGCCGTTCGGACTGGTAGTGGAAAGTGCCGTGGCGGTGCTGCTCGCCCTGACACTGGGCTATTGCGTGGTGCTCAACAGCCGCCTCAAGCGCCTGCACGCCGATCGCGACATGCTGCGCAAGATGATCGGCGATCTGGTGACGGCCACGGACCTGGCCAATGGCGCCATCAAGGGCCTTAAGGAAACGGCCGTGGAAACCGAAGCGGCCATTGGGGCGCGGCTGGAGGCGGCTGAGCGCTTCGGGGTGGAACTGGCCAATCACGTCAATGCCGGGCAGGCGGTGATGGAGCGGCTGGCCCGCATCACTACCGCAGCGCGCGGCGGCAATGGGGGCGAGGCAGGGGCCGAGCCCCAGCCGGTGGGCAAGGCTCAGGCGGCGCTGCAACAACTTTCGCTCAATGGACGCATAAGTGGCACTGCAGCATGAAATCGGTGCGCCTGCTGCCGGTGGTGGTGTTTTCCATCGGTGCACTGCTGGTGTTCAAAAGCATCGGCATCGTGACGGACGGAGGCTATGTGCTCAAGGGCGTCGGAGTGGCCCAGGGGGCAACGCCAGAGGCGCCCGTGCCCGCCATGGGACAGGACCCCACTCTCAACGATTCCAGCCCGACGCTGATCGATCCGGCGCCCACCATTCCCGGGCTCGATATTGGGGCACCGGCGCCGCCGCCCGCCGCACCGTTGGACCTGGCGGCGACGGACGGGCCGCGCCCCGATTGCGCGGTGCAGCTGGCCTTGCCGGGGGAAAGTGCCGATGCAGCCGACACTGGCGTCCCCGACTGCGTGCCGCTGGTGGATGGGGTGCCCATGCAGGAAGTGGGCATTGGCGCGCCCGTGCCGCTGACGGGCGCCGATGGCGGCTCGCTGACCCAGGCGCAGCTGCTCGAACGGCTGGGCCAGCGCCGCGACGAGCTGGAAGCCTGGGCCCAGGAGCTCGACATGCGCGCCGCCCTGGTGGACGCCGCCGAAAAGCGGCTCGAAGAACGCCTGGCGCTGCTGGAAGCCACTCGCACCCAGATCGAGGCGCTGGTGGCCGAGCGCGACGCTACCGAGGCGGCCCAGTTCCAGGCCCTGGTGGGGATGTATGAAACCATGAAGCCGGCCGAGGCGGCGCGGATCTTCGATGACCTGGACATGAGCGTGCTGCTGCGGGTGGCGCGCACCATGAACCCGCGAAAGATGGCGCCGATCATGGCCAAGATGAACTCGGTGCGGGCCCAGGAGCTGACCGTGGGGCTGGCAGCGATCGAACCCGATCCGCGCATCGCCATTGCCGAAGATCCCGACCAATTGCCGCAAATCGTTGGGCAATAACCGGGCAGGGGTAAGCCCGCGTTAAGTCCCAGCCGCTAGCGTCGCCTGCACCAGAAGGTCAGGCGAATGGCGGTCAGGATGACTGCGTCTCCCCGGTTTGAAGCGGCATGGCATGCCGCGTCGCGGCTTTGCGCCGTGTTCATGCTGCTGTGCGCCGGCCTGTCGGCGGCGCATGCGGCTGACCGCGCCCAATTGCTGGTCACCGACGAGCCCGGCTTCGGCCGCCTTGTGTTGAGCTTTCCCGATCGGCGCGATTTGCCCAGCTATACGCTGCGCTCGGAAAACGGCGTGCTGGCCGTGCAGTTTGCCGAGCCGATCGACCTGCTGATGCCCGACGTATCCACCGCGCTCACCACTTATCTGGGGGTGGCCAGGGTCGATGCCACGGGCAGGGCCGTGCGGTTCGGCCTGCGCCAGGCGCTCAACATCAACCGTACGGAAGCGGGCGAGCAGCTGTTTATCGACCTCTTGCCCGCCAGCTGGCAGGGGCCGCCGCCCCGACTGCCGCCCGATGTGCAGGCAGAACTGGCCCGGCGCGCCGCCGAGGCAGCCGCCTTGGCCGAACAGGCGCGCAAGGCCGAGGCGGTGCTGGAAGTCCAACCCGCCGGACAGCTGCGCGTGGCCTCCAGCCCCACCTTCACCCGCTACCAGTTCACCTGGAACGTGCCGACCCAGACGGTTTTCACCCAGGAGGGCACCCAGGCGCGGCTGGATTTCGAATGGCCGGTTTCGATCGACCTTTATCCCATGCAGGCTTTGCTGCCTGCCGAGGTGACCGCCGCGCGGGGCGGACTGAGCCCGGATGGCTCGGAAGTAGTGCTGACGCTGGCCGAGGGCGTGGTGCCGCGGTTCTTCCCGGTGTCGGACCGCGAATTCATTCTCGACATCGACATTCCGGGCGCCAGCAGCGCGCCGGTGGATCTGGCGAGCCTGTTGCCGGCGGCCGAGCCCGACACCGCCGTCGAGGCCGAGGCGGGCGACGAGGGGTTGCCGGCGACTGAGCAGGTCGAGATCGAGCCCTATGTCTCTGCCGTCGGCTCGACGCTGCGCGTGGTGTTTCCCTTCGATCGCGATACCCCGGCAGCGGTGTTCCGGCGCGGCGATACGGTATGGATGCTGTTCGATACCCGCACTGGCATTCGCCCCCCTGCGGACATGGCCGGGCTGGACCAGATTGCCCGGGATTTTACCATTGCGCCCACGGGCGACACGCAGGTAGTGCGGCTGGAACTGGCCACCGACCGGCTGGCAACGCTGGGCTCGGAAGGCCGGGCCTGGGTATTGTCGCTCGGCGACATCCTGCTCAGCCCGACCCAGGCGCTGACGCTCAACCGCCGGGCCGATGCGCAGGGCCGCTTCGAAATGGTGGCCGATCTGCAGCGCCCCGGCCGGGTGCATCAGTTCCGCGATCCGGTGGTGGGCGATACGCTCGAAGTGGTGACGGCGTTTCCGCCCGCGCGCGGCACGGCGCGCCAGTTCGAATTCGTGGATTTTGCCGCGCTGCGCAGCGTGCACGGGCTGGTGATCAAGCCCAATCACACCGGGGTGGGGGTGCGGCTCGAAGAGCGCATGGCCGTGATCGGCGCGCAGGGCGGGCTCACGGTGTCTCCCCTCAACGAAGCGCGGGTATTTGCCTTTTCCGAAACCGCCCAGATGCGCGACGGGTTCGTGGACCTCACCACCATGGTGGAAGACAATGCCGGGACGCTGAGCGAGCGCGAGAACGGCCTGATCGCGGCAGCCGCCCAGGCCGAGGACGAAGCCGTGGACCGGGCCCGGTTCGATCTGGGCCGGTTCTACCTCGCCAACCGGCTGGCGCAGGAAGCGCTGGGTGTGCTCGGCGTTCTGGGCCAGGAGCTGGATGATGAAACCCTGCGCAAGCGGGTGCGCATTGCCCAGGCGGCCGCCAATACGGTGGCGGGGCGTCCCGCCGATGCGCTGGCGATCCTGGACGTCGAAGGCATGTCCGACGAGATCGATGCCCTGGTGTGGCGCACCATTGCGCGCACCCAGGCACTCGATTTCAAGGGCGCGCGCCAGGACGCCATGTCGGCCGAACCGGTTCTGGACAATTATCCCGCCTGGGTGCGGGGCCAGTTCTATCTGGCCGCAGCGCGGTCGGCACTGGAAATGGACGATCTGGCCATGGCCACCCGGCTGCTGGCGCTGACGGATGGGCGCGGACTTGAAGCGGACCAGCGCAGCGAGCACGCGCTGCTGGGCGGACGGCTGGCCGAGGCCAAGGGAAGTTTCGACGAAGCGCTCGATATTTACGGCCAGGTGATTAGCGCCGATATCAGGCCCACCCGCGCCGAGGCGGTCTATCGGACCCTGGCCATTCTCAACCAGCGCGGCACCATCGACCTGCCCAAGGCGGCCGAAACGCTGGCTGCCGAAGCCATGCTCTGGCGCGGCAATCCGCTGGAAGCCTCGATGCAAAAGCTCCTGGCCGAGATCTATTTCCGCATGGGCGATTATCGGCTGGGGCTGGAAACGGTAAAACAGGCCGTGGCCTACTATCCCGAAAGCCAGCCGATCAACGCGCTGCGCGACCAGGCGCAGGCGGTGTTTTCCGACCTCTATCTCAATGGCGGAGCCGATGCGCTGCCGCCGGTCGAAGCGCTCAGCATATTTTATGACTTCCGGCACCTGACCCCGGCGGGAGCGCAGGGCGATGAGATGATCCGCAACCTCGTGCGTCGCCTGGTCAAGGTGGACCTGCTCGAACAAGCCGCGAGCCTGCTCGACTATCAGATCGACAACCGGCTGACCGGGGTGGCGCGGGCCCAGGTGGCCACCGACCTGGCGGTAATCGAGATTGCCAATCGCCGGCCCGACGCGGCGATAAGAGCCTTGGGTCGCACACGGCTGGCCAATTTGCCGCCATCGCTGGATCGCCAGCGGCGGCTGCTCGAGGCGCGCGCCCTGATCGATGCGGGACGCGACGAGCTGGCCGTCGACCTGCTCTCGCGGCTCGAGGGGCGTGACGTGGAGCAGTTGCGGGTGGACGCGCACTGGGCCGGCAAGCGCTATGACGAGGGCGCCAGGCTGCTCGAGGCCATGTATTCGCCGTTGGCGGGGGCGCCCCTGGACACGGTAGGCCGCATCAACGTGGTCAAGGCAGCGGTGGGCTATGTGCTGGCCAACGACATGGTTGGGCTGTCGCGCCTGCGCAGCAAGTTCGGCGACCGGCTGGCCACCACGCCCGAGTGGCCGCTGTTCGATTATGTGACGGGCCGGGTGATGCCCCAGAGCCTGGAGTTCCGCAAAGTGGCCAGGCAAGTGGCCGGGGTGGACGAGCTCAATGCGTTCCTGGCCTCCTATCGCCAGCTCTACGAGCCGGGCGGCAGCCTGGTGCCGCTGAGCGCCGCGCCGGCAGGGGGCTCGGTGTAGGGTCGGGCGGGAGCCGGGTGTCGATGGTGGGCGCGGTTGTCCCCTCATCCGGCGCTGTCGAGCTCCCTTCTCCCGAGAGGATAAAGGGGTGACCTCAGGCGGTTGCAGCATAGCGCATGGGGAAGTGTCCTGCTTAGAGCAGTGACTCAGCCGCTGGCAAAGCTGCGGATCAACGAGCCCGCGACCAGGCTCCAGCCATCCACGAGCACGAAGAAGATGAGCTTGAAGGGCAGGGAAATCACCACGGGCGGCAGCATCATCATGCCCATCGACATCAGCACCGACGCCACCACCATGTCGATGATGATGAAGGGCACGAAGAGCAGGAAGCCGATCTCGAAGGCGCGACGCAGCTCCGAGATCATGAAGGCAGGCACCAGGATGTTGAGTGGGATTTCGCTCGCCTGCTCGGGCGGTTCGGCTTCGGTCAGGTCGTAGAACAGGGCGACGTCGCGGTCGCGCACATTGGCGGTCATGAAGCGGTGGACCGGCTCGGAGGCCAGCTCGAAGGCTTCCTGGATCTCGATCTGGTTTTCCAGCAGCGGGGCAATGCCGGCATCGTAGCTCTGCTGCAGGGTGGGGCCCATGACAAAGAGCGTGAGAAACAGCGCCAGCGAAATCATCACCGAATTGGGCGGCGCGGTCTGCAGGCCAATGGCGGTGCGCAGCAGCGAGAGCACCACTACGATGCGGGTGAAACTGGTGACCATTACCAGGATCGAGGGGGCCAGGGCCAGGATGGTGACCAGGCCGATGATCTGCACGGCCCGCTCGGTGAGCGTGGCATCGTCGCCAAAATCTATAGAAATGTCCTGGCCCAAGGCAAGGGTGGGCAGGACAATCAGGCCAAGGGCCAGCGCCAAGCCGGCCAGGCGGAGCCTGTGGCTAGTTGCCGTCCCGATCGCGCGTGTCTGCGGTTTGTCCAACAATGCCCCAGTCGTCATCGCCCTGCCGATAGCGGCCGGCGTTGGAGCCGGTTCTAGCTGAGTCGGTGGCCCCTCGCTGCTCAATATCGGTCGGCTGGCCTGCCGGAATGGGATCGAGGCGGCTCACTGCCTTGAGCAGGCCCGTATGCCGGAGCGAGGCGGAGTGACGACGCGGGTCGCTGCGGCCCAGATCGCGCAGTCGTTCGAGCGGGTTGCGGCTAGGGAGCGGCGGGGGTTCCTCGTCGGTGGGCAAGGCCTGGGGCTGGGGCCGCGGCGCTATCTCGGCCACCGGCTTCTGGGCGGGGCGGAACTGGCCGGCAAAGGGCCGGCGGGGTGCCTGGGGCGGCACGGGGGGCTCCTGGGTTTCTGCCACGACAGGTGTTTGCGGCGCGGCAGGGGACGGGCGGCCGGGGCGCTGCCGGGCGGTAGCCGGAGCCGGGCGCGCGGGGACCGGCTGGGGCGCCGGTGCAGGCATGCCGGTTTCGACCAGCACGTCTTGGGTGCCGCCGACGAGCAGGAGATATTCGGTGTCGTCGCGTTTGACCAAAAGCAGCTTGCGGCGCGAATCGACGGCGAGGGTTTCAACCAGCGCGAGGCGCTTGGCCCGGCCGCGCGCTATGGTGCCCGAGGGCTGGGTGACGGCGCGTAGCACCCATACCCCCAAAACGATCAGCACCAGGACGATACCGAGCGCCAGCATGGTGTTGACGAAGGTGTTCTCGGGCCCCCCGAAAATGCTCTGCAAAAAGCCCATGCTCACCCTCCGTTACGCAACGCACTGCCCTGATGGCAGTAACGCACCATTGGGGCAGAAGGTGGCCATCATGCGCCACGATTGTGCAAATTACGAGACTGGGGCCGGCGCTACTCACCAGTTAACGCAATGTTAACCATAGGGTGGGCAGAAATTGCCGATAGGCAGGAGTTGCTGGTCCCATGGGCATTGCCCAGATGCCGCTGTTTGCGGCGCTCAAGCAGAAGATGATGTGGCACCAGGACCGGCAGGTGGTTCTGGCCGAGAACGTCGCCAATGCGCAGACCCCTGGCTATCACGGCAAGGATCTCACGCCGTTCAGCTTTGAAGCGCAGCTGGGTGGCTCGGTGCGCGGCGGCATGGCCACCGTGACCACCAATGCGGGCCATATCGGGGCCGGATCGGGACGAGGGCTTTCGTCCCAGGCCAAGGAGACCCAGGAGTTCTCGCGCTCGCCCGCCGGGACCGCCGTGAACCTTGAAGACGAGATGATGAAAGTGGCGCAGAACCAGATGGATTATCAGGCCGCCACCACGCTCTACACCCGCTCGGTGCGCATTTTTCGCACCGCCCTGGGCCGTTCGGCCTGATCGGAGCTAGCCCATGAACGATTTCCTCGCCTCGCTCAAGATAGCCGCCAGCGCGCTGACCGCCCAGTCGGGCCGCATGCGGGTGATCGCAGAAAACCTCGCCAATGCCGATTCGGCCGGCAAGACGCCGGGCGAAGAGCCCTATCGCCGCCGCATCCCCACCTTTCGGGCCGTGCTCGACCAGGAAGTGGGCGGCAACGCCGTGCAGCTGGGCAAGGTGGCCTATGACATGTCGGCCTTCGTGTCGCGCTACGAGCCGGGGCATCCGGCCGCCGACGAGCAGGGTTACGTCCGCTACCCCAATGTCGACACGCTGATCGAATCGATGGACATGCGCGACGCCCAGCGCAGCTACGAAGCCAATCTCAACGTCGTTTCGGCCGCTCGCGGCATGGTGGGACAGACGCTCAACATCTTGCGCGGCTGAGGAGGCTGACCAATGGCCATTCCGTTCACTGCGGCGCTGAGCGCCTATGGGCAGGCCCAAAAGCTGATGGGTGGGGCCAATGCGGCCCCTGCCGCCGGCGCCGCCAAGGGCGTGGACTTTGCTTCCATGCTGGCCGAAAGCGTGCAATCGGTGGTCGATACCGGCCGGGCCTCGGACCAAGTTTCGATGGACATGGTCAACGGCAAGGCCAATGTGGTGGACATGGTCACTGCCATCTCTGAAACCGAAATGGCGGTGGAATCCATGGTAACCGTGCGCGACCGCGTGATTTCGGCCTATGAGGAAATCATGCGCATGCCCATCTGAGGCGCGCGCGGTTCAGCCTAAACCTGCAGGGGGCTCGCAGCCCGTTTGGGCGTCAGCCGCCCGGAGGCCTTACGTGACCGGTGCCGAAGTTTTGGACATCGCCCAGGACGGGATCTGGACTATGATCATCATCGCCGCTCCCATGATGATCGTGGGGCTGGTGGTGGGCGTGGTGATCGCCTTGTTCCAGGCGCTGACACAGATCCAGGAAATGACCCTGGTGTTCGTGCCCAAGATCCTGGCCATCTTCATCACCATGCTGATCACGCTGCCCTTCCTGGGCTCGACCATGGCCGCCTATATGATGCGGGTGGCCGACATGATCGTGACCGGCGGCTAGGCCATGACCATCGGGCTCGACTGGCTGCCCAGCACCGCCTTCATCTATCTTTTGATCTTTGCGCGGGTGGGCACCATGCTGATGCTGATCCCCGCGCTGGGCGAGCAAATGATCCCCGCCCGCATCCGGCTCGGCTTTGCGCTGGTGTTCGGGCTGGTGCTCTATCCGCTCCTGGCCGCCCAGATGCCCGCGCTGCCCGGCGACGTGATGGCCATGCTGGCCCTGTTGGGCCATGAGCTGGCCGTGGGCTTCATCCTGGGTGCCATCACGCGGCTGGTGGTGATGTCGGCGCAGGTGGCGGGCGGCATCATCGCCTTTCAGTCCGGGCTGAGTACGGCCATGGTCGCGGACCCCTCCCAGGGCGGGGTGCAGGGCGCGGTGATCGGCTCGTTCCTGTCGCTATTGGGCATCACGCTGATCTTTGCCACCGATCTGCACCACACCGCGCTGGCCGCGATCTATCACAGCTATAGCTATTTCACGCCCACCAGCACGCTGCTGGTGGACGATGCAGTGCAGATGGTGATCCGGGCCGTGACCAGCGGCTTCACCGTGGGCGTGCAGATGGCAGCGCCCTTCATCGTCTTCGGGCTGATCTTCAACCTGGGCGCCGGCATTCTGGCGCGGCTGATGCCGCAATTGCAGGTGTTCTTCGTTCTGATGCCGGCCAATATCGGGCTCGGGCTGATCCTGTTCGCGCTGCTGCTCGCCATGATGATGGGCTGGTATCTCACCCATTTCGAGATGACGCTCGAAATGCTGCGGGGCTAGCCATGAGCGACGAAGCCCCCGAGCAATCGAGCAAGACCGAAGACCCCTCTCACAAGCGGCTCGAGGACGCCCACAAGAAGGGCGACGTGGTCAAGAGCCAGGAGGTGACCACCTGGTTCATGCTGAGCGGCTCGGCGCTGCTGTTGGCGATGATGGCGCCCGGAACGAGCGTGGCGCTGACCGAGGCGCTCAAGGACATTCTGGCCAATGCCGACCGCTTCGAAGTGGGCGGCCCGGGGTTTGAAAGTTTCTTCTGGAGTCTGTCGAGTTCGATCCTGTGGGTGGCGATGGTGCCGCTGCTGGTTCTGGCCGGTTGTGCGGTAGCCGCCAATCTCATCCAGCACCGGCCGCTGCTGTCGGTGGATCCCATCACGCCCAAATTCTCCAAGATCTCGCCCCTCGACGGCGCCAAGCGGCTGTTTTCGGGCGATGCGCTGGTCAACTTCGCCAAGGGTCTGGTCAAGCTCGGCGTGGTGGGCACGGTGATGGTGATGGTGCTCTGGCCCGAGGTCAGCCGTCTCGAAACCATGGTGACCGCCGATCCAGCCATGATCCTGCTGGACGTGCAGGGCCTGGCGCTCAAGCTGTTCGTCGCCGTCTTGTGCATCGTAACGCTGATCGCTATTGCCGACTATGTCTATCAGCGCCAGCGCTGGTGGAAGCGGCATATGATGACGCTGCAGGAAGTGCGCGACGAATACAAGCAGATGGAAGGCGACCCCAAGATCAAGGGGCGCATCCGCCAGATCCGCACCGAGCGGGGTCGCAAGCGCATGATGGCCGCCGTGCCCGAGGCCACCGTGGTGGTGACCAACCCCACCCACTTTGCCGTGGCGCTCAAATACGACAAGTCGATGAGCGCCCCCATCTGCGTGGCCAAGGGCGCCGATGCCGTGGCCCTGCGCATCCGCGCGCTGGCTACCGAGCACGACGTGCCCATCGTGGAAAATCCGCCCTTGGCGCGAGCCCTGTTTGCCAGCGTCGAGGTGGATGCGCCCATCCCCGTGGAGCACTTCAAGGCCGTGGCCCAGGTGATCGGCTTCGTGCTCGGCCTCAAGAAAAACGGGGGTTGGCGCAACACTCAAGCCCCCAATCGAGTTTAAGCCGAATCAGGCATGGGTGTGACGGATTCTCATTGACGCCGTTTTGCTCTAGGACTGGGACGCCGGTGATTCTGGGGCTTGGGGTGAATTTGGGATGGCAGTGGTGCCGCTTGACGACGACAACTATCCCGAGCCGCTGATCCTCAAGACACAGTCCAATTCGAGCCTGTGGCGTGTGGTGATTCTGGCCGGGTTCTTCATCCTGGTCGCCGTGGCGTTCTCGCTGTTGGGCGAACGCATTACCTCGGACGTAGTGCTGCTCTTGCTCGGCCTTCTGGCCGTGGTGGGGGTATTTTGCCTTTTTGCCTTTGCTGCCGGGCTATTCCGGTTCGTCAGCAGCGACGAGCGGCGCACGCTGAGCCGGGCGGTGATCGACAGCTGGCCCCACGGCGCCATCGTCACCGATCGGGACGGCAAGATCGCCTATGCCAACCAGCAATATGGCCGCTTCGTGGGCACGGTGGGCAATGGCATGCCGGTGGGTGTGCCGCGCCTGTTTGCCGGCCATCCCGAAGCCAGCGAGGCGATCTATCGGCTGACGCGGGCCGCCCGTGACGGGCGCCCCGCCACCGAGCACATCCGCCTGCCCGCCGGGCTGGGCGACGCGCGCGGCACGGTGAGCAGGCCAACCTGGTATCGGGTGAGCGTGCGAGCGCTGCCGCCGGTAGATGGGCTCAACAAGGATCTGGTGCAGTGGTCGGTGGAGGACATCACCCGCGACCGCGAAGACCAGGAGAACGTATTTTTAGAACTCCAACGCGCCATCGACTATCTCGACCATGCCCCGGCCGGGTTCTTTTCGGCCGATGCCTATGGGCGGGTGCAATATATAAACTCCACGCTGGCCGACTGGCTGGGCCATGACCTGGCTGAGTTCGATGCCGGGGCCATCGGGATTTCCGACATCGTGCGCGGCGATGGCGCCAGCCTGCTGATGCGCGGGCGCAGCGATGGCGAGATCCGCACCGAGGTCATCGACATCGACCTGGTGCGGCGCAACGGCGTAACGCTGCCGGTGCGGCTGCTGCACCGGGCGGCGCGGCTCGCCGATGGCGAGTTGGGCGAAACCCGCACCCTGGTGCTCGATCGCTCGCGCGGCGCAGACAAGGAAGAGGACTTGCGCGCCGCCGAAGTCAAATTCTCGCGCTTTTTCAACGACACGCCCTTTGCCATTGCCACGTTGGACGAAAAGGGGCGCATTTTGCGCACCAATGCGCCGTTCTCGCGCATTTTCGACTGGTCGAGCACCGAAAAGAGCCTGGAATTGCAGCCCATGGCGGAACTGATTTCCGAGGCGAGCCGGGAGGCCTTCGACCGCGCCGTCACTGCCGCCATGCAGAACCGCTCGGAAATCGAGCCCGTCGATGCCCAATTGGTGCGCGAGGGCGAGCACGCCGTGCGGCTCTATGTGTCGGGCTCCGAGCAAAGCCAGGCCTCGTCCGAGCGCGTCAACGTCTATGCACTGGACATGACCGAGCAGCGCAAGCTCGAGGCCCAGTTTGCGCAGGGCGCCAAGATGCAGGCCGTAGGCCAGCTGGCGGGCGGGGTGGCCCACGATTTCAACAACGTGCTGACCGCCATCATCGGTTTTTCCGATCTGCTCTTGCTCAAGCACAAGCCCAACGACCCTTCGTTCGGCGACATCATGTCGATCAAGCAGAGCGCCAACCGCGCGGCGGGGCTGACACGGCAGCTGCTGGCCTTTTCGCGCCGGCAGACGCTGCGCCCTCAGATCTTGGAAATTCCCTCCAATGTCGACGACCTCACTGTGCTGCTCAAGCGCCTCATCGGGGAGCAGGTGACCTTGCAGGTGGAGCACGAGCGGGCCGTGTGGCCGGTGCGTGCCGACCTGGTGCAGCTCGAACAGGTGATCATCAACCTGGTGGTCAATGCCCGCGACGCCATGCCCAATGGCGGCAAGGTGCTGATTCGCACGCGCAACGTGCCTGAAAGTGAATCGGTGGGACTGACCAAGCGCGGCATGCCGACGGGCGATTACGTGCTGATCGAGGTGGAAGACACCGGCACCGGCATGAGCCCGGAAATCATGGAAAAGATCTTCGAGCCCTTCTTCTCCACCAAGGAGCTGGGCAAGGGCACGGGCCTGGGCCTGTCGATGGTCTATGGCATCATCAAGCAGACCGGGGGTTTCATCTACCCCGAATCGGTGGTGGGCAAGGGCACGATCTTCCGCATCTACCTGCCGCGCCACGTGGTGTCGGAAACCGAAGTGGCCCAGAAGGCCGTGGTGGCGCCGGTGCGCGACCTCACCGGTAACGAACGCATCCTGCTGGTGGAAGACGAGGACAATGTGCGTGCCTTCTCGGCCCGCGCGCTCAGCGCCACGGGCTATGAAGTGTTCGAGGCCGATTGCGGTGAGCAGGCGCTCGAGATCCTAGAAGAGCAGGACTACAAGATGGACCTCTTGATCTCCGACGTGGTGATGCCGGAAATGGACGGGCCGGCGCTGCTCAAGAAGATCCGCGCCAAGATGCCCAAGCTGCGCGTGATCTTCGTGTCCGGCTATGCCGAGGAAAGCGTGCGCAAGGACATCGAGGACGATCAGAGCGTCGAGTTCCTCGCCAAGCCCTATGCGCTCGACCAGATCAACGCCAAGGTCAAGGAAGTGCTGTCCGCGATGGACAAATAGCCCCCACGTCGCGGGAACTGAAAAAGGGGTTGCGGGCCATGCCGCAACCCCTTCGGTTTTTTCGAGGCTATGCCTTGAAGAAGGTCAGGCGGTGCCACCGCTGGGGAGCGGCGTGCCGGGGGCGAGCAGGCCCGCATCGGCGAGCGCCGTCCACAGCGCATCGGGAATGGGGGCGTTCCACCAGCCCACGATCTCGTCGAGTTCCTGGGGCGAGCGCGGCCCGGGCAGGACGTTGCAGACGGCGGGGTGGGTGAGCGGGAATTGCAGCGCCGCGGCGGGCAGCGGCACGTTGAAATCGCGACACACGCCCTCGATGGCGCGCACCCGATCCATCACATCCTGGGGCGCCTTGGCATAGTTCCAGGTGGAGCCGCCCACCAGAATGCCGGAGTTGAACGGCCCGCCGATCACCGCCGAGGCCTTGCGTGCAAGGCAGGTGCTCATGAAGGGGTGGAGCGAAGTCTGCTCCAACAGCGTGTAGCGTCCGGCCAGCAGGAACACGTCCCAATCGCCCAGAGCCAAGGCATCCATGAGCACTTCCCACTCATTGACGCCCATGCCGATAGCCTGCACAACGCCGGCAGATTTCAACTCCTGGAGCGCCTTGTAGCCGCCGCCGGCGAGCTGGGCCCAGAGCCGGGCATTCTCCTGCTCGCCGTGGGTCATGACGCCGATGTCGTGGACATAGAGCATGTCGACCTTGTCGAGCCCCAGCCGCTGCAGGCTGTCCTCGAACGAGCGCATGATGGCGTCGTAGCTGTAGTCGTAGACCTGCTCGAAGGGCAGGGGATCGACCCAGTTGTGCGGATAATTTCGCGCGCCTGAGGGCGGCAGCGGGGCCAGCAGGCGGCCAACCTTGGTGGAAAGCAGATTGCCCTGGCGATGGCCGCGCAAGGTGTTGCCCACCAGATGCTCGGATTTGCCGTAGCCATATTGCGGGGCGGTATCGAAATAGGTGATGCCCAGCTCCAGCGCCCGGGTGATGGTGGCGCGGGCCTGGGCCTCGGGCACGGGCGAGAAAATGCCGGCCAGGCTGGCACAGCCCAGCCCCAGCGTGGTGATCTCCAGATCGGTCTGCCCGATGCGGCGGCGTTCAAAAGCGGTGGTGCTCATTCAGATCTCCGGCTCTGGGCCGTAACTGACATGTCAGCTCGGCGCGGTAAAGACGGCGGGCGGGGATCGCAGAGAAAAAGCTGTGATGGCAGGCCGGGACGAGCGCGGCCATTGTGAGACGGGGATTGGGCCCCTAGGATCGCCGGCATTGCGCAGAGGAGCCAGAAGCATGGATGAGGCCAGCGGCGAGCCGCGCCATGCACGCGTGCGCAACGGCCTGGGCCGAGCCATTGTGAGCGGCACCTATGGGCAGGGGGCGCTGCTGCCGGGCGATGCCGAGCTGATGGAGCGGTTCGGGGTGTCGCGCACCGTGCTGCGCGAGGCGCTGAAAGCCCTGGCCGGCAAGGGGTTGATTGCGGCGCGGGCGCGGGTGGGCACCAGGGTGTGCGACCGCGCGGCCTGGAACCTGTTCGACCCCGAAGTGCTGGCCTGGCACGCCGATGCGGGTGTGACGCCGGCCTTTTTGAAGCACTTGGGCGAGATGCGCCTGGCCTTCGAACCCGAAGCCGCAGCTTTGGCCGCGCAACGGCGCACGGACCAAGACCTTGCCGCGTTGCACACGTGCCTGGAGCAGATGGCAGGCGCCGATTTCGTGGCCGCCGACGTGGCGTTTCATCTGGCCGTGGCGCGGGCGGCCGACAACCCCTTCATGCGCACGCTAGGGGCGTTGATCGAGGTAGCGCTGGCCTCCTCGCTGACCGTGTCCTCGCCGCAATCGGATCCGCAGCTGCTGGCCCAGTCGCTGGCGGCGCACCGGGCCATTTTGGCGGCGATAGACCGCCGGGATGAGGAGGCCGCCCGCACCAGCATGCGCGCCGTAATCGAGGCGGGCATGCGGCGCGTGCGGGGCGAGGCATCCGCTTAGTAAAGCGTGCCCATCACCAGCCGGTCGTCCTCGTCCCAGCGTACCGGATTGCGCAAGGGGGCGCCGAACTGGGGCGCGGCGATTTCGAACACGTCGCCCTCCTGGGTCTTGATGCCATCGGCAAAGCTCAGCGTGGCGGTGCCGAACATATGCACATGGATGTCGCCCGGATTGCGGAACAGCCCATACTTGAAGTGGTGGTGTTCCAGATTGGCGATGGTGTGGCTCATATTGGCCTCGCCGCTGAGGAAGGGCTTTTCCCAAATGGTCTGGCCGTCGCGCACGATGCGGGAGGTGCCCTCGATATGAGCCGGCAGATCGCCCACCAGCAGCTCGGGGCCGAATGAGGCGGCGCGCAGCTTGGAATGGGCCAGCCAGAGATAGTTGACCCGCTCGGTGACGTGGTCGGAAAATTCATTGCCCAGGGCAAAGCCCAGCCTGCGCGGCTGGCCGGTATGGTCGATGATGTAGATGCCCGCGATCTCGGGCTCCTCGCCCGCATCCTGGGCGAAATGGGGGGAGGGAATGGCGTGGCCGGGGGCGACCACGGTGTGGCCATTGCCCTTGTAGAACCATTCGGGCTGCACGCCCATGGCGCCGCCCTCGGGCTTGCCGCCTTCCAGGCCCATGCGGAACATCTTCATGGAATCGGTGAGGGTTTCCTCGGCCGCATCCACGGTCTTTTTGTGCATGGCATCGCGGGTGGAGGCCGATCCCAGATGGGTGAGGCCAGTGCCCGTGACGTAGAGATGGGACGGATCGGGATGATCGATGGGCGCCAGCATGCGGCCCTCGGCCAGGATCGCTTCGAGGTCCACCGCCTCGCCGGGGCCGCGCCGCTTGATGACCTGGGCCAGGGTCGCGTTGGCCTCGATGGCCTCGAGGGCCAGCTCATAGACGCTGGAAGCGTCGTTGACGATGGTCGCGACCGACCCCGATACCGTGGCGACGGCGCGCGGACCCTGTGTGGTCAGAAACTGAATCAGATGCATGGAACGGCTCTCCCTGGCGGGCCTGATGGCCCAACCCTTTACCCCAAGGTGTAACCCGGCCGGTGGCAAAGCGCACGCACGCCCGGGCGGCGAATAAATCGTACTTTTGAGCGGTTGTTCGTGAACTGAAACTATTTGTCAATGGCCGGCGCCATTGCGGGCAAACCGGTGGCCGCCTAGATAGGGGCGCCGCCCGATGCGGCCGCTTTAGCAGGGAAATGAGCCATGACGCTGGACCGGATCGAAGATGCCATTGCTGCCTTTGCCGCAGGGGAATTGGTGGTGGTGGTGGACGATGACGACCGGGAGAACGAGGGCGATCTGATCATGGCGGCCAGCAAGGCCACACCCGAACAGCTCGCCTTCATGATCCGGCACACCAGTGGCATCATCTGCGTGCCCATGCCCGCCGAGCGCGCCGCAGCGCTCAATCTCGAGCCCATGGTGGCCAATAATCTCGATCCGTTCCGAACCGCCTTCACCGTTTCGGTGGACTACAAGGTGGGGATGACCACCGGCATTTCGGCCGCCGAACGCACCGCCACCATCAGGGCGCTGGCGGGCGGCAATGCCCATGGCAATGATTTCATCCGCCCCGGCCACATCTTTCCGCTCATCGCGCGCGAAGGCGGCGTCTTGGCACGCTCCGGCCACACCGAGGCGGGGGTGGACCTGGCGCGGCTGGCAGGGCTGGAGCCCGCCGGGGTTCTGGCCGAGGTGGTCAATGACGACGGGACGGTCAAGCGGCTGCCCGAACTCATGGCCTTCGCCCACGAGCACGGGCTCAAGATCATCTCCATCGAAGATCTGATTGCTTATCGGCTGCGCCACGAAACGCTGCTCAAGCGCGTGGCGGTGGTGCCCACCACGGTCAGCGGGCTCAATGCCGAAGCCTATGCCTATGAAACCCCGTTCGATCCGCTCCATCAGATTGCGCTGGTGATCGGGGACGTGCAGGGCAAGGAAAGCGTGCCGTGCCGCATCTATCGCGAACAGCCGCTGCGCGATCTGGTGAGCCAAGCCAATGGGCTGGATAACCAGATGGTGCAGGCGGTCGAGGAAATCAAACGCCGGGATCGCTGCGGCGTGCTGCTGGTGCTGCGCAAGCCGCAGGCGCTGGCCCCTACCGATGACGGCTCCAAGGTGCCCCAGCGCTTGGCCGCCGATGGGCGGGGCGGGGAGCGCCATGGCAGCGCCGCCAAGCGCATGGACAGCTGGCGCGAAGTGGGGCTGGGCGCGCAGATTTTGCGCGATCTGGGCGTGCGCTCGATTGCGCTGATGACGACATCGGACCGGCAATATGTGGGCCTGGGCGGTTTCGACGTCGAAATCACCGAGACCATCCGCATCAAATAGCGCTGATGGGCAAGAGCGAGTGGTCAACAAAAAGCCCGGGCGCATGACCCGGGCTTTTGCTTTTCAAAGTGCTGGATTGTCCCGCAGTTCGTCTCAGGCGCCGGCCAGCTGCTGGCGGATGGCCGCGATGGCCTCTTGTGCCTTGCTGCCGTCGGGGCCGCCGGCCTGGGCCATGTCGGGACGGCCGCCGCCGCCTTGCCCGCCCAGAGCCGCAGCGCCGGTGCGCACCAGATCGACGGCCGAGAGGCGGCCCACCAGATCCTCGGTGATGCCGATGGCCAGGCCCGCCCGGCCATCTTCGGTGACGCCGACAATGGCCACGACACCCGAGCCGATCTGCTTTTTGGTCTGATCGACCAGGCCGCGCAGATCCTTGGGTTGCAGGCCATCGACGGCGCGGCCGACGAAGGCGACGCCATTGACGAGTTCAGGCCCGGTTTCGCCAGAAGTGCCGCCACCCATGGCCAGCTTCTGCTTGGCGTCCGACAAGGCCTTTTCGCTGCGCTTGAGCTGGTCCTGCAAGGCGGTGAGGCGCTCGAGCAGCTCGCCGGGGCCCACGCGCAGGGCCTGGGCCGCCGCATTGACCAGCCCGGCATTGGCATTGGCGCGATGACGCGCCTGGCGCCCGGTGACCGCTTCGAGGCGGCGCACCCCGGCTGCAACGCCGCTGTCGCCCACAATGCTGATGAAGCCTATATCGCCGGTGCGGCGCACATGGGTGCCACCGCACAATTCCACCGACCAGCCCAGGCCATTGCCCTGAGCCTCGCCCATGGACACGACGCGCACTTCGTCGCCGTATTTTTCGCCAAACAGCGCGCGAGCGCCCGAATCCTTGGCTTCTTCCACGCCCATCAGCCGGGTTTCGACCGGGCCATTTTGCAGCACGATGTCATTGGCCAGCGCTTCGACGGCCTCGATCTCTTCTGGGCTCATCGGCTTGGTGTGCACGAAATCGAAACGCAGCCGATCGGGTGCGACCAGCGAGCCTTTCTGGGCGACGTGATCGCCCAGCACCTGGCGCAGCGCTTCGTGCAGCAGATGGGTGGCCGAGTGGTTGGCGCGAATGTCGGAACGACGGCCGTGGTCGACGGCAAGCGCCACGGGCAGGCCTAGACGCAGCGTGCCCTGTTCGACCTTCACCTTATGGGCAAAGACGCCATGATGCTTGCCGGTTTCGAGCACGCTGGCGGCAACGCCTTCGCCGCTGAGCTGGCCGCTGTCGCCGACCTGGCCGCCGCTCTCGCCGTAGAACGGGGTCTGATTGACCACGACGAAGCCTTCCTCGCCGGGGGCGAGGGTGTCCACCAGCTGCCCGTCCTTGACCAAAGCCGTGATCTCGGCCTCGGCGGTCTCGGTTTCATAGCCCAGGAACTCGGTGGGGCCGACCTTGTCGGCTACCGCATACCAGACCTGGTCGGTGGCTGCTTCGCCCGAGCCAGCCCAGCTCTTGCGGGCCTCGGCCTTTTGCTGGGCCATGGCAGCATCGAAACCGGCCTGATCGACCCCGATCTTGCGCAGGCGCAGGGCATCCTGGGTGAGATCGAGGGGGAAGCCATAGGTGTCGTAGAGCTTGAAGGCGGTGGCGCCGGCCAAAGTATCGCCTTCGCCCAGCGTGCTCGTTTCGTCGGCCAGGATCTGCAAGCCACGGCCGAGCGTCTTGAGGAAACGGTTTTCTTCTAGTCGGACGGTCTCGGTGATCATGGCTTCGCCGCGCGTGAGCTCAGGATAGGCCTGGCCCATTTCGCGCACCAGAACCGGCACCAGCTTGTAGATCACCGGTTCGGTGGCGCCCAGCAGGGTGGCGTGGCGCATGGCGCGGCGCATGATGCGGCGCAGCACGTAGCCGCGGCCCTCATTGGAGGGCAGAACGCCTTCGGCGATGAGGAAGGACATGGAGCGCAAATGGTCGGCAATGACGCGCTGGCTGGTCTTGCCCGATCCGTTGGGCTCGCTGCCGGTAACCTGTGCGGCAGCCCCGGTCAGGGCCTTGAACAAGTCGATGTCGTAATTGTCGTGCACACCCTGGAGCACGGCGGCAATGCGCTCGAGGCCCATGCCGGTGTCGATCGAGGGCCGGGGCAGGCCGGTGCGGCTGCCATCGGGGTGCTGCTCGAACTGCATGAACACCAGGTTCCAGATCTCGATCCAGCGATCGCCATCTTCCTCGGGCGAACCCGGGGGGCCGCCCCAGATGTGATCGCCGTGATCGTAGAAGATTTCCGAGCACGGCCCGCACGGGCCAGTGTCGCCCATCTGCCAGAAATTGGACTTGGCGCCCAGGCGCACGATGCGGTCTTCGCCAATGCCGGCGATCTTTTTCCAAAGCTCGAGCGCCTCGTCGTCGTCCTGGTAGACGGTGACCATCAGGCGGTCCTTGGGCAGGCCCCAATCCTTGGTCAGAAGGTTCCAGGCCAACTCGATGGCGCGATCCTTGAAATAATCGCCGAACGAGAAGTTGCCCAGCATTTCAAAGAAGGTGTGGTGGCGGGCGGTGAAGCCCACATTGTCCAGATCGTTGTGCTTGCCGCCAGCGCGCACGCATTTCTGCGCGGTGGTGGCGCGCTGATAGGGGCGCTTCTCGATGCCGGTAAAGACGTTCTTGAATTGCACCATGCCTGCATTGGTGAACATCAAGGTGGGATCGTTGCGCGGCACCAGGGGGCTCGAGGCAACCGCTTCGTGCCCCTCGCGCGCAAAGTAATCGAGGAAGCTGGACCGGATGTCGTTAACGCTGCTCATTGGGTCGGAACGCCTGGAAGCTTGCGGCGCCTGGGAAGCGCCCGGAGAAAAGGTCAGGCTTTCTATCGCGGTGGGCCCAATTATGTCCAGCATTGCCGCCCGATCGCAGGGCACTGACCGACAAAAAGGGGCGCTGCTGGTGCAGCGCCCCGATTTTGGGCTTACATGTCGCCGTCGCTCTCTATGCGCTCGTCGCCCTCGGGCGGCGCGATCAAGGCGTCGCCCAGCAGGCCGGCGCTTTCGCGCACACCCTGCTCGATCTGGGCGGCTACCGCTGGATTGTCCTTGAGGAACTGCCGGGCATTCTCGCGCCCCTGGCCCAGGCGCTGACTGTCATAGGAGAACCAGGAACCCGATTTCTCCACGATGCCGCTCTTGACGCCCAGATCGATCAATTCGCCGGTCTTGGAGATGCCTTCGCCATACATGATGTCGAATTCGACCTGCCGGAACGGCGGGGCGAGCTTGTTCTTGACCACCTTGACGCGGGTCTGGTTGCCCACGACCTCTTCACGATCCTTGATCGCGCCGATGCGGCGAATGTCCAGGCGCACCGAGGCGTAGAACTTGAGCGCATTGCCGCCGGTGGTGGTTTCGGGCGAGCCAAACATCACGCCGATCTTCATACGGATCTGGTTGATGAAGATGACCATGGCCTTGGACTTGGAGATCGAGCCGGTCAGCTTGCGCATGGCCTGGCTCATCAGGCGGGCCTGCAGGCCGGGCAGGGAATCGCCCATCTCGCCTTCCAGTTCGGCGCGCGGGGTGAGCGCTGCCACCGAATCGACCACGAGGATATCGATGGCGCCCGAGCGCACCAGCGTATCGGCGATCTCCAGCGCCTGCTCGCCGGCATCGGGTTGGGAGATCAGGAGGTCGTCGATATTGACGCCCAACTTGCGGGCATAGACCGGATCGAGCGCATGCTCGGCATCGACGAACGCGCAGATGCCGCCATTGCGCTGGGCTTCGGCGATGACGTGCAGGGCCAGAGTGGTCTTGCCCGAGCTTTCGGGCCCAAAGATCTCGACTATACGTCCGCGCGGCAGGCCGCCAATGCCCAGGGCAATGTCGAGCCCGAGCGAGCCGGTGGACACCGCCTCCACTTCGATGGAGGTGTTTTCCCCCAGCCGCATGATCGAGCCCTTGCCGAAGGCGCGCTCAATCTGGCTCAGCGCTGCGGTAAGCGCCTTTTCCTTGTCCATAGATCCCTCGATCACCCGAACCGGTGCATTGGCCATGATGCCCTCCTTATTTCATGCTGATCAGGCTGGCGCAACGGCAGCAAAGCAGCCCGTGATGCGCTGAATATTCCCAGTTTGTTCTCATTTTGTTTCGCCCATGTCAAGGCGCTTCCGTGCCTGACACAAACAAAAACGTCCGCCCCGGAAACCGGAGCGGACGCAAAGAGGACATTGGGCAGACGTTAGATCCAGTAGGGGGCCACACCGTAATAGTCGTAGATGCGGCGGCCGCTCTCGGGCGTCCAGTCATAGGTGTCGTCGTTGTAGCGGGGCGCACCTTCGACCTGCTCGCGAGTGACGTCGACGCGATAGCCACCCAGCGATTCGTCATAGTTGAGCTTGGACCAGGGAAGGGGATAGTGATCGTCGCCGATCCCCAGGAAGCCGCCGAAGCTCAGCACGGCGTAGGAAACCTTGCCGCTGCGCTTTTCGAGCGCCAGGCGTTCGATCTTGCCGATGTGCTCGCCGTTCAAGTCGTAGACCTTGGTACCCTCGACCTTGTCGGACGAAATAATGTCGTGGGTTTCCTTGTAGTCGATGTCCTGAGCGTGAGTTACGTCATTGATAGCCATGACAATTCCTCCGTTGTGTTGTTGATGACAGGTAAACGTGCGAGGGCGGGCGCGGTTCCGAAAAACTGCGGGAGCGACGCGCCAAGGGGCGAGACGATTTGATCGAATGGGCTATTGCCATGGGCGGCGATGGGTCAGTAAATGCATTCAAGCGGCCGCTTTATTTGCCTTGATCTCCTCCCGGCCGCGCCGCCTGGAGCCTTAATTGTCCATCGCCTCACCCGCCGTCCCCCTGCGGACGGAGAAGACCGCTTTCGGGATCATCCTGGCGGTTGCCGCCTGTCATTTGCTCAACGACGTCATGCAGTCGCTGCTGACGGCGATCTATCCGATCCTCAAGGCCGATTATGGCCTGGACTTCGTGCAGATCGGTATCTTGACGCTGGTGTTCCAATGCACCGCCTCGCTGCTGCAACCGGTAGTGGGGCTTTATACCGACAAGCACCCGCTGCCCTATTCGATCGCCTGCGGTATGGGCAGCACGCTGTGCGGGCTGCTGGTGCTCGGGTCGGCCCATAGCTACCCCATGCTGCTGATCGGTGCCGCGCTGGTGGGTCTGGGGTCGGCGGTGTTCCATCCGGAAAGCTCGCGGGTGGCGCGCGCCGCCTCGGGCGGACGGTTCGGGCTGGCGCAGTCGGTGTTCCAGGTGGGTGGCAATCTGGGCACGGCGCTGGGGCCGATCCTGGCGGCGTTCATCGTCTTGCCGCGCGGGCAGGGCAGCCTGTCCTGGTTTTCGGTGCTGGCCCTGGCCGGCATGGTGATCTTGTGGCGGGTGGGCATGTGGTATGCCAACCATCGCGCCATGACTGCCAGCCGGCCCGCTGCCAGCCGCGTTCTGCCGCTACCGCGCCAGACCGTGATGGTGGCGCTGGTGGTGTTGATGATCCTGACCTTCACCAAGAACGCCTACACGGCCAGCCTTTCGAGCTATTACACCTTCTACCTGATCGAGAAGTTCAGCCTGTCGATCCAGGACAGCCAGTTGCTGCTGTTCCTGTTTCTGGGGGCCAGCGCGGTGGGCACACTGGCCGGTGGGCCGATCGGGGATCGCTTCGGGCGCAAGTTCGTGATCTGGTTCTCGATCCTGGGTGTGTTGCCGTTCACCCTGGCGTTGCCCTATGCCGATCTGACCTGGACCCCGGTGCTGACGGTGCTGATCGGGTTGATCCTCTCCTCGGCGTTCTCGGCCATCGTGGTGATGGCTCAGGAACTGGTGCCTGGCCGGGTCGGTCTGATCGCAGGGATCTTCTTTGGCTTTGCCTTCGGGTTCGGTGGGCTGGCCGCCGCCGCGCTGGGTGCGCTCGCGGATGCGCAGGGCATCGAATATGTCTATTGGGCGTGCTCGTTCATTCCGGCGCTGGGGCTGTTGACGGTGTTCCTGCCCGATCTCAAGCCCAAACGATAAGATCGATCGGGGCAGGCCAAGGCCTGCTCCGGTCCATTAGGGCAGAGGCCCTTGCAGCTTGGTGCCATCGCCATTGGTTGGATCGCGCCTGGCCCGATAGCGCGAAAAGCGTCCGGCGATGCGGGCGCGAGCGCCATCGGCAAAGACGTTGGCCAGGCCCGCCGCCACCACGATGGCGATGCCCACCAGCGAGATCCAGTCTGGGAATTCGCCAAAGAAGGCGGCGCCGAACACCAGGCCCCAGACCATCTGGCTATATTGCATCGGGGCTACCTGGCTTGCGGGGGCAGTGCGCGTGGCAGTGATGAGCAGCAGATGCCCAAAGCCGATGAGAATGCCGGCTAGGCCAAGGAGCGCCATTTCCACCGGATCGGGCATGACGAAACTGGGGAGCATCAAGACGGCGTTGAACACCAGGGCATAGACGATCTGCATGGCCATCAGGCTGGTGCGCCTCTCATCGGCCGAAACCATGCGCAGTGTGGTGGTGGCGATGGCCGAAAAGAAGGCGCAGCACAGCGCGGTCAGGTGCCCCAGCTCGAAATCGCGGAAGCCGGGGCGCACCACCACCATCACCCCGGCAAAGCTGATCAAGACCAGGACCCAGCGCTGCAGATTGACGGTTTCCTTGAGTAAAAGCACCGAGAGCAGCACCACGACCACCGGTACCAGAAAGACGATGGCATAGACCTCGGCCAGCGGAATGGTGACGAAGGCATAGGTGACCAGAATGGCGCTCATGGTGCGGCTGAAGGCCGAAATGTGCACCAGGCGCGGATGGGCGAGCCGGAAGGTGTCGCGCCAGCGTTCGGCAGGCGGCTTGGTGAAGATGGCCGGCAGGGCTGCGAAGGCCATGGTGAAAAAGCCGATCTCAAAGACCGAAACCGCGCCCCCGATATGCTTGATCAGGGCATCGACCGTGGCGAAGGTGCCATAGGCCAGAACGGCGAAGGCAACGCCAATGGGGACCGGTGCGGGAGCGGGGGTCATTGTGTCGTTTCAATCCTCACATCGGTACAACAAGGCAAATGCCACCCCGAGGCGGGGTGGCAGCAGGCATTGGCGCTTCGTGCCAGCGGCAGGCGAGGGAGCGCCTCAGGCGCCCGCACCGCCCGTTGGCCCGATGGAGGGCATAGGGGGGCGGCGTCGCGCACTCCAGGGTCGCAGCAGCCGTGCTCGCGCCTCGTCGGAAAGAACGTTGACGATGCCGGCAACCACCACCACGGCAATGCCCAGATAGGTGATGGTATCTGGATATTCGGCGTAAAAGAACCCGCCCAGGATGATGGCCCACACCACCTGGCTATATTGGGTGGGCGCGATGAGGCTGGCCGGCGCTGCCTTGGCAGCAGCCAGGAACATCAGCGTGCCGATGCCGCCAAAGGCGCCGATCAGCATGAGCGAACCCAGTTGCGCCAAGGTTGGCATGACGAAACCCGGCAGCATCAGCAGGCCGTTGAGCACCAGGGCATAAAGCGAGACCACGGCAATGACGCTGGTGCGCTTTTCGGTGCCCGCAATAAAGCGCAGCACCGTGGTGGTGATGGCGCCCAGCACGGCGCAGCCCAAGGCCGCCAGATGACCCGGCTGCATCTCGCGAAAGCCGGGACGCACCACGATCAGAACGCCGACAAAGCACAAGAGCCCCAGGAGCCATTGCCGGCGGCTTACCCGTTCCCCCAGCAGCACGCCCGACACCACCAGCACCACGATGGGGGTTAGAAAGACGATGGCATAGGCTTCGGCAAACGGAATGGTGGTGAAGGCAAAAATGACCAGCGCCGTGCTGGCAAAGCCGGTCAGCGCGCGCAGCTGCAGCAGCCAGGGATGACGCAGGCGAAACGAATCGCGCCAGCGCTCGGTGGGCGGCCTGACGAACAGGGCCGGGATGAGCCCGAACAGGGCGGAAAAGAACGCAATCTGCCAGACGCTCATGATGCCCGAGAAGCTCTTGACGATGGCATCGGCCACCGAAAAGCTGCCATAGGCGATCAAGGCGTAAAGAACGCCGATGGGCATTTGAGGGTAGTCCGTGGAGGTTACCCCTGGAGTTGGGGCACAAAGTCTATAGACCGGGTAGTCTTGCAAGTCTACGCGCGCTCAAGCAAAACTCGGGACGAAGACTTCAATGCGCCGCCGGTGTGGCACAAAAGCCAGCCCTGGCTGGGACCGGTTTGCGCCGTGGGTCTGATGCAAATGCGCCTGACGGGAACCGGGCATAACCAAATGCGGCTTGCCAGCGCGCTGCCATGGCGCCATCACCCTTTTGCTTTAGCCGTTTCAGGATCGCTTTGAGATGAAGATTGCCATTTTCGGGTCGGGATATGTGGGCTTGGTCACCGGCGCCTGCCTGGCCGATGTGGGGCACGATGTGACCTGCATCGACGTCGATGCCAAAAAGATCGAGGCGTTGCGGGCCGGCAACGTGCCGATCTTCGAGCCGGGTCTGAGCGAACTGATCGAGCGTAACGCCACCGATGGACGGCTGCATTTTACCATCGAGGCAGGGCCGGCCGTGCGCGAGGCCACGATCATCTTTATCGCCGTGGGCACGCCGCCCGACGAGGATGGGGCGGCCGATCTGCGCCATGTGCTCAAGGTTGCCCAGACGATGGGCGAGTCGATAAACGGCTACAAGGTGATCGTGGACAAATCCACCGTGCCGGTGGGCACTGCCGACCGGGTGGCGCAGGCGGTGCGCGCGGCCATGGCGGCGCGAGGTGTCGAGCATGCCTTCGATGTGTGCTCGAACCCGGAATTTCTCAAGGAAGGCAATGCCATCGAGGATTTCAGCCGCGCCGCGCGCATCGTGGTGGGTACCGATTCGGAGACGGTGCGCGAGGTGATGCGCGACTGCTACGCGCCCTATAACCGCAATCACGACAAGCTCATGTTCATGGACGTGCGGGCCGCCGAACTCACCAAATATGCGGCCAATGCCATGCTTGCCACCAAGATCTCGTTCATGAACGAGATCGCCAACCTAGCCGAACGGCTGGGCGCCGATGTCGAACAGGTGCGGCTTGGCATCGGCTCGGACCCGCGCATCGGCTATCACTTCATCTATCCGGGCGCCGGCTATGGCGGGTCGTGCTTTCCCAAGGACGTGCGGGCGCTGGTGCGCACCGCCGAAGACGTGGGCTATCAGGCCGAGTTGCTGACGGCGGTGGAGGCAGTCAACCGGCGCCAGCAGGACACCATGTTCCAAAAGCTCAACGCGGCCTTTGACGGGCAGCTGGCCGGCCGCACGGTGGCGGTGTGGGGGCTCTCGTTCAAGCCCCAGACCGACGACATGCGCGACGCGCCTAGCCGCAAGCTGATCGAAGCGCTATGGGCGGCCGGTGCCAAGGTGAAGGCCTATGACCCCGTCGCCATGGACGAGGCGCGCCGGATTTATGGCGAGCGCGCCGATTTCGTTCTGTGCGATGACCACAAGGGCTGTGTGGAGGGTGCCGATGCCTTGGCGATCTGCACCGAATGGAAGCGCTTCCGCGTGGTCGACTTCGGCTGGCTCAAGCGCATGCTGGCCTTTCCGGTGGTGGTGGACGGGCGCAACCTCTATGAGCCGCAGGACCTGCGCCAGCACGGGCTGATGTATTACGCCGTAGGCCGGGGTGCCTCGCTGGCCGAGGTTTGAAGCGATACGCCCAGGCGCTCGCACCAGGCCAGCCCGGCCAGGGTGTCGGCGGCGGGGTGATATTCGCAGCCCACCCAGCCGTCATAGCCCAAGGCATCGAGCCGGGCCAGGATCGGGCGAAAATTGAGGGTGCCGCGATCGGGCTCGGCCCGGTCCGGCACCGAGGCGATCTGGACGTGGCCCAGATGGGGCAGGGCCGCAGCCAGGATCGATTGCGGGTCCTCGCCCGTGCGGCCCAGATGGTAGAAATCGAGCATGAGCTTGAGGCGCGGGCTGGCGAGTTCGTCCAGAAGCGCCAGCACATCGGCGGCGCGGCTGTAGAAATAGTTCGGCGCATCGAAGGGATTGATCGCTTCGAGCAGCACGGTGACCCCGGTATCGGCCGCGTGGGCATCGGCATGGCGCAGCGCGGCGATAAGGCAGTCCCGGGCGGCGGTGCGATCGGTCGGCGGAACGCATCCGGCCAGAACATGCACGGACTTTGCCCCAGCCTGGTGCGCATAGGAAAAGGCCTGGTCGATCAACCCCAGCGCTTCCGTCTGCCGCCCGGGCAAGGCGGCCAGGCCGAAATCGCCCGGCTTGCTTCCCAAGCCCGTGTTGAGGTTGAGGAGCCTCACCCCGGCCTGCGCGCACGCCGCTTTCACCGCCTGGGGCGGGGTGGCGTAGGGATAGTGCAACTCGATGGCGCCAAAGCCGGCGCGTCCGGCCGCCGCGATGCGCTCGAGCAGGGGCAGCTCGGGCCAGAGCATGCCCAGATTGGCTGAAAATTTTGGCATTCCCGTTCCTCCCGGCCGTCGACTTGTCCTAAGGTCGTGCCAAGATCTGGACAAGGGAGACTGAAGGGATGGACGAGAACCGCGGCATTGCCATCGTTACCGGAGGAGGCAGCGGCATTGGCCGGGCGGTGGCGCAGGCACTGGCGCAGGGCGGCTGGCGCGTGGTGATCTCCGGGCGGCGCGCCGAGACACTGGCCGCAACGGCCGCGGCCATTGCGGGCATTGATATCGAAGTTGCCGACGTGGCCGATCCACAAGCCGTGGACGGGCTGTTCGACCAGGTGGTGGCCCGGCACGGCCGCGTGGACCTGTTGTTCAACAATGCCGGCATCAACGTGCCCCTGGTGCCGTTCGACCAGCTCGATGTGTCGGACCTGCGCGCCATTATCGATACCAATCTGTGGGGCGCCATGTTGTGTGCCCGCGCCGCGATGCGGGTGATGAAGGCTCAGGCGCCCCAGGGCGGGCGCATCATCAACAATGGCTCGATCTCGGCCCAGGCGCCCCGGCCCGATTCGGCCCCCTATACGGCGACCAAGCACGCCATCACCGGGTTGACCAAATCCATCATCCTGGACGGGCGGCCCTTCAACATCACGGCCGGCCAAATCGACATCGGCAACGCCGTGTCCGAAATGTCGGCCTATATGGCCGTGGGCGCCAAGCAGGCCGACGGGACGGTGCGGCCCGAGCCGCGCATCGGGGTGGACAAAGTGGGCGAGGCGGTGCTGCACATGGCCAATCTGCCGCTCGACACCAATGTTTCCTTCATGACGCTGATGGCCAGCGCCATGCCGCATTATGGCCGTGGCTGAGCGCGCGGATCGCAGCGATGCCATGCGGCGTTATGGGGAGGATATTGTGCCGCCAGCCGCTGCGGCGGCTGGCGGCACCCAAGGCTGACAGCACGGGGAGGAGGACCCTAAGGATGCAGCACTTTTTGGTATGCATGCAGGGCACGCATTGGAAGTTCACTGCCCATGGCGTGGACCGCGGGCCATTCAAGACGCAGGAAGATGCGCTGCGCGAGGCGATTTTCGCAGCGCGCCGCGCCAGCGAGGACGGGGAGGAAACCGAGGTGCTGGTGCAGGACGAGACCCACACTTTTCGCCCCTCCTGGCGCTCGACCGACGTTTCCGCCGGCTGAGATCGGCACAGGCACCAGACAGGACAATCATGCGCGTCATTGAAATTGCCGGGGCCGGCGGCCCCGAAGTGTTGCGGCTGGCCGAACGGCCTCAACCCCAGGCTCAGCCTGGTGAAGTGCTGATCGCGGTCGCGGCGGCCGGGCTCAATGGCGCCGATCTGGCCCAGCGGCAGGGGCACTATCCGCCACCACCAGGTGCCTCCGACATTCCGGGCCTGGAAGTGTCGGGCACCATTGCGGGCCTTGGAGATGGCGTTACCGGCTTTGCGATCGGGGACAGAGTTTGCGCGCTTTTGACCGGCGGGGGCTATAGCCAGTTCGTCGCGGCGCCGCAAGGGCAGGTGCTCAAGCTCCCGCCAGCGTTGGATCTGATTGCCGCCGGCGGGCTGATCGAAACCGCAGCGACGGTGTGGGCCAACGTGTTCGAGGCCGCGCGCCTGGCCGCTGGCGAAACGCTGCTGGTGCATGGCGGCAGCAGCGGCATCGGCACCACGGCGATCCAGATGGCCAAGGCCATGGGTGCCCGCGTGCTGGTGACGGCGGGGACAGATGCCAAATGCCAGGCGTGCCTGGCCTTGGGTGCCGAACGCGCCATCAATTACAAGACCGAGGACTTTTCAGCAGCGGTCCTCGACGCGACCGAAGGCGGAGCCGACGTCATTCTGGACATGGTGGGGGGCGCCTATCTCGAGCCCAATCTGCGGACCCTGGCCACCGGTGGACGCTTGGCGATTATCGCGCTCAAGGGCGGGCGCATGGGGCAGCTCGACATCGGCCGGCTGATGAGCAAGCGCCTGCAGGTGACCGGTTCGACGCTGCGCGCGCGACCGGTAGCAGACAAAGCGCGGATCTTGCAACAGGTGCGCCAGAACGTGTGGCCGCTGCTCGAAAGCGGCGCGGTGCGGCCGATTATCGATACGGTCTATGCGCTGGAAGACGCCGCCAAGGCGCATGCCTACATGGAGCGGGGCGACCACATTGGCAAGCTTGTGCTGACGCTGGGGTGAAAAAAGTGTGGGCGGCGGTGATTTGAACAAGCAATGAAGTCAAACAAAAACTTGGTCACTCAACGCATGGGACCGTTAAACACGCCGCCCACCAGTCGTACTCCCAGGACCGACTTTAGTATGCCATTGCATTCACGCATGACCTAAATGGGCTAAATGTTCGCACAGAATGCGATTGATTACAGCTCGGCCTGGGTGCCAAAGGCAGCGGGTTCGAGCCTGCTCACCAGCGCCACCAACTGCGCCTGCCGGTTGAGGCCGGTTTTGCCCAGTGCGGCCTTGAGCTGGTTGCGCACGGTATGAATGCTGAGCCGGCAGCGTTCGGCATAGGCCTGCAGGGTTTCCCCCGCATAGAGGGCGCGGGCCAGGCGGATTTCCGCCCGCGTCAGCCCGTAATTGGCATCGAGCCGCTCCACCATGGGGCGGGGCGTGAACGTCAACAGCGTCAGGCCGGGGGTCTCGAGCAAGAAATCATGGGGTGCGCTCTGGCGCAGCGGCACCAGCGAGGCGATGTGCTGGCTGCCGTCGCGGGCGCGCACGTTGAAGTCACCGCCCACGCCCCGGTTGGCGCCGATCGCCTCGATGGCGGAGCGCATGGCGGTGAAGGCCGTCTCGTCGAGCACCCGCAACATGTTGCGGCTAAAGATGGTGACCAGTTGGGCCGCCCGGCACAGATCGCGGGCCCTGGTGTTGGTCAACACGACGCGCCCGGCGGCATCGAGCACGAAGGCGGGATGGGGAATGCGATCCATCAGCGGTTCGAGGCCCTCGCCGACGCTCTGGCCCGCAAGCCGTCGCCCAGTCTCAAAGGCGCGGCGCAGGTGCGGGGCCAGGCGCTGGAGCAGTTCCACCACCTGAGGGCCGCAGGCATCCACGGTCGCCCGGTCCATCGTGGCGCTGAAGGAGAAGGCGCGTTGGGGATCTCGGTGCAGGATCAGGCCGGCGCTGGCTACCAGCTTCTGGGGGCGGAGCCATTCGTTGTAAAATTCGCTGCGCAGCACCGCATCGCGCGGCACCGCCTCTTCGCTGAGCACGGCCACGCCCGGCTGCAGGGACAGCGCCAGGGGGTGCCAGACATCGACCATGCGATAATAGGCCAGATAGTCGCTGACGAAGGCCGGGTCGTGGTTGTGCAGCCCCCGCACCACGCCATCCTCGGCGTCGCTCAGCGCCAGTCCGCACAGGGCGCTGGGGATCAGCTTGGACACCGCATCGAGCACATCGCTCCAGCGCTCGGGCTGCAGCCCGGCCTCATAGATGCGATTGACCATGTCGTCATATTGATTCTGGGTGACGAGGTCCAAGCAGGATGCTCCCGGGCGGCCTGCGCGCGAGGCCAAGACGCGCAAAGTGGGCTATAGCACTCCACAGGGTGGGGCCAGCGTCACCGGCTGCGCTAAGATTATGTAGTCACATTAGAGCTTTCCGTTCGCTCCCGTCAAGAATTCAACAGCGGGTCATTGCCGATGTGCGCAGACGGTGGCGGCAGCAGTGACGTCAAGCATTTGCAGCAGGGTGTTTTTTACTTCTGTTCATCGCTCGGGACGAGCCGATGGCTATCGGCGCGCGCCAGGGTGAGGTCGCAGGCACGCAGGAAGCGGCGAACGGTCTCGGCATCGGCCTGACGCCGATAGACGGTGTTGAGCGGCACGGTGACGGCGCCCAAGGGGAGGAGGGGCCGGTAGACCACCGCCGGCAGGCGCAGGGCCAGCAGGGCGGCGGGCACGATGGCGATGCCGAACCCGGCCGCCACCATGTTGATGGCCGCCATGATGCGCTGGGTTTCGTCCACGATCTTGGGGGTCAGACCGCGCGCGGCAAAGGCGTCGAGCAGCATGTCGCCAATGCCCGAGCCATTGACCTGGCGATAAAACACCAGGCTTTCGCCAGCCACCTCGGCCAAGTCCACCCCGCGCTGCGCCGCCAAAGTGTGCTGGGTGGGCAGAGCCACGATCATCTCTTCCTCGGTTAGCGTGCGGCTTTCAAGCGTCGGATAGCGCTCCACCGAGGAGCGCACGAAGGCGATGTCGAGTCGCTCCTGCTCGACCAGATAGAGCAGGTCGTGATTGGCGCCTTCCTCGATTTTGAGTGACACCAAAGGATAGGCGGTGCGGAAGGCTTCGATGATGGCCAGCGTCAGCGGGTGCATGGAGGAGGAGCTGGTAAAGCCGATGCGCAGCGAACCCTCTTCACCCAGGTTGAACTGCCGCACGCGGGCGACCGCTTCATTGGCCATGGCCAGCACCCGCCGCGCATCGCTCAGGAACAGCTTACCGGCGGCATTGAGCGCGATCTTGCGCGGGCTGCGGGTAAAGAGCGGCACGCCGATCTCTTCTTCGAGCTGCTGAATCTGCTTGGACAGCGGGGGTTGCTGGATGTTGAGGCGCTGGGCGGCACGCGTCATGTGCTCTTCTTCGGCCACGGCCACGAAATAGCGCAGGTGACGCAGTTCCAATCCCGGCCTCCTTGGGAAACATGATTTCGCCGGCACGGGCTGGCGCAAAACGTCATGGCCTGGGCCGAGCTCATGCCAAGTATGATACCTAGCATGTATCATTTCATCATCGAAAGGGTATTTTACCGATATACTCGGTATCCATAAGCTCGGTGTCCACGCGAATTCAGCATGCCGCAGGAGTGGCCATGAGCAACACAGATACGGAAGTCCTGATCATCGGGGCAGGCATTGGTGGGCTGGTTCTGGCACTCAGCCTGCATCAGGCTGGCATTTCGGCGCGGGTCTATGAGGCGGTGTCCGAGATCCGGGCCGTGGGTGCGGGCATCAACCTGTTGCCCCACGCAGTGCGTGAGCTCGATGAGCTGGACCTGGTGCCGGCGCTCGACAAGGTGGGCATCCGCACCAAGGATGCATCCTATTTCAACAAGTTCGGCCAGCTGATCTATACCGAGCCGGCAGGCGAGGCGGCTGGCTATCCCTGGCCGCAGTTTTCCATCCATCGCGGCGATCTGCAGAAGGTTCTGCTCGATGCGGTGATCGAGCGGCTGGGCGCCGATGCGGTGGTGACCGGTCATCGCGCCACCCAGGTAACCCAGACCTCCGATTCCGCCACGGTCGAGTTCGTCGACGCCAATGGCGACAGCCTGCGCTCGGTGACCGCCAAGATCGTGGTAGGCGCGGACGGCATCCATTCGGTGCTGCGCAAGAAGCTCTATCCCCATGAAGGCGACCCGGTCTATTCGGGTATCACCATCTGGCGCGGCGTGACCCCGTTCAAGCCGTTCCTGTCGGGCGCCGACACCATTCGCGTGGGCTGGATGACGGTGGGCAAGCTCATGGTCTATCCGGTGCGCGACAACATCGATGCCGAGGGCAACCAGCTGATGAACTGGGTGGCCTCCCAGGAGCGGCCCAAGCCCGATTCCTACGACTGGAACAAGGTGGCCAAGCTCGAAGACTTCTTCGAACCCTACAAGGACTGGCATTTCGACTGGCTCGACGTGCCCGCGCTGCTGCAAAAGACCGAACGGCCCCTGATCTTTCCCATGGTCGACCGCGATCCGGTGCCGACCTGGACCGATGGGCGCACCACGCTGATGGGCGATGCCGCCCATCCGATGTATCCGCGCGGCTCGAACGGGGCCGGGCAGGCAATCCTGGACGCCCGCTATCTGACCGGGTGCCTCAAACGCCACGGCGTGACGCCCGAAGCGCTCAAGGACTACGACCAGGTGCGGGTCGAGGCCACGTCCAAAGTGGTGCTGATGAACCGCAAGAACCCGCCCGACGCCATTTTGCGCGAGGCCCATGAGCGGGCCGGTGGCAAGCCCTTCAAGCATATCAACGACATCATTTCACCCGAAGAGCTCAAAGAGATTTCGAACCGCTACAAGCGCGTGGCCGGTTTCGATATCGAACAGCTCAAAGCCCGTCCTGCCTTCGTCTGAGAAAGACCGCCATGTCGCTCAAGCTGCCGGCCACCGTCGTTCCGCCGCTGACCCCTTTCACCGCCGATCTCAAGGTCGACTATGATGCCCTCAAGGCCATGGTCGACTATGTGGTGGACGAGTGCGACGCCACCATGGTGATCGCGGCGGGCGTGGAAGCGCAGGAATATCAGTTCCTGTCCTTTGAAGAGCGCAAGGAGCTGATCGCCAAGACCATCGAATTTACCGCCGGGCGCCGTCCAGTGGTAACGGGCATTTCGCACCCCTCCTATCGCACCGCCATCGAGTTAGGCCATTTCGCCAAGGAGAAGGGCTCGGCCGCCGTGCAATTGCTGGCGCCGCTGCGCCCCATGGGCGGGCCGGCCCCGGCTGCCGACATCGTGCGCTATTTCGAACTGGTAACGGCCGAAGTCGACCTGCCCATGATGCTCTATCTCAATGCCGGGCCGGGCGCCGATCTGGCGGCGGGAACGGTGGTGGAGCTGGCCAAGCTCGATCGCATCGAATACGTCAAGGAAAGCTCGCGCGATCTGGCGCGGGTCTCCCGGCTGATCGCCGAGATCGACCATGCCGGCCATGCGCGTTATTTCACCACCATGCAGATGCTGCTGCCCACTCTGATGCTCAAAGGCACCGGCGTGACGCTGCCCCCGCCAGCCACCAAGCTGGCAACGGCCATCATCAGCGCCGTCGAGGGCAAGGATTTCGAAGAGGCGGCGCGCCTGCAGCTGCAATTTGCCACGTTCCCGGCGCGCTGGATGCCCCATGGGCTGGCCTCGGTGATGAAGGCCGTGCTCAATCACCTGGGGGTGCCCGCCGGCGACCCCTATCCGCCCTACAAGCCCATTACCGGCGCCGATCTGGAAAGCCTGCTCAACTACGTAGATGGCACCGATCTCGTCGCCAAGGAGTCCTGACCCATGCTCACCGTCAACCGCCTCTCCATTACCGATGCCAAGGTGCTGATCGCGGGCGCCATCGAGAAATCCAATGCGATGAACATTCCCATGTGCATCGCGGTGACCGACGAATCGGGGCACCTGATCGCGTTCGACCGCATGGATGGCGGCAAGATCTCGAGCATCTCGATTGCCATCGACAAGGCGTTCACCGGCGCCGTGGCCCGCAAGGGCACCCATGTCTACAACCAGCTGTGCCAGCCCGGGCAGCCCACCTTCGGCATCCACGTCACCAATGGCGGGCATTTCTCCATCATCGGCGGCGGACTGCCGGTGACGGTCAATGGCGAGATCGTGGGCGGCATCGGCATCAGCTCGGGCACGGCAGTGGAAGACCTGCAGGTGGCCGAAGCGGCGCTCGAATATTTCTACGCCAATACCGATTACAAAGCCTGACCGGAGCAGCCCAGCATGGACGCCAAATCGATCCTGTTTTCCGAAATGCGCCCGGATCCCAGTTGGGAAGGCGAGTTCAACAGCTGGTATCACACCGAGCATATCCCGGTGCGATTGCGCATCGCGGGTTTCGAAGGCGCCCAGCGCTACAAGGCCAGCGAGGACGAGAACTACCTGGTGGTCTATGACATGACCTCGCTGGACGTGCTCAAGACCCCGCAATATCAGGTGGTCAAGAACGAGCCCAGCGAGCGCACCGCCTGGATGCTGGCCAATGTGACCAATTTCACCCGTTATCTGGGCACCGAAATCGGCCGCGAAGGCCGGATCGACGACGAGACGATCGAGGCGCCGCTGATCTTTGTGGCCATGTTCAACGTGCCTGACCAAGACAAGGCCGATTTCGACGGCTGGATGACGCAGGATCACATGCCGATCCTGCTGCGCAATCCCGATTGGCTGGGGGTGCGCCGGTTCGAGCTGACCGTGGCCGAGCCCACCCCGTTCAACCGGCTTTCGATCCATTACCTGGCTTCGTCCCAGGCGCTCAGCTCGCCCGAACGGGCCGAGGCCCGGGGCACCGAATGGCGGGCGCGGCTGGCGCAGAAACCCTGGTTCGGCCAAGGCTTTTACAAGGGCTTCACGCGGCTCGACCATCGCTACACGCCTCAGAACGTGTGAAATCTTTATGCCAACGGTCGCGCCTCTGGCGCGGCCATTTTGCGCCGGGAGGGCAGGGCTGAAATCGGGATCTAGCCGATCTCGCAATGGTGGTTTTGATACCGAGGAAATATCAAAGCCGTGCCAACATAGTATTTTACGCAGAGAGAGGGATGTCATCCTCTCGCGGCGACCATTGCAGGCCGTTGGAGCGGCCCGCTGCCTAGGCTCGAAACGCCTGGGGACGATGTTGACAATGCCCGCATGACGGGGAGGAACAATGATGAATCTGAAACGCACTATCGTTCGTGCCGCAGCAGCAGCCGGGGTTCTAGCCGCCCTGGTCGGTCCGGGCCTGGCCCAGAGCTATCCCACCAAACCCATTCGAGTCATCGTCCCTTACGCGGCGGGCGGCGTGTCGGATCTGGTGGCCCGCATCTTGGGTGACAAGCTTACGACCTATTGGGGCCAGCAGATCATCGTGGACAATCGTCCCGGTGCCGGCGGCACGGTGGGCCTGGAAGCCATGGTGCGCGAGGCCGATGCCGGCTACACCGTGCTGATGGGCACCTCGAGCGAAGTGACCATCAATCCGGTGTTCAACCCGGACAACCAGGCCAACGCCAACTCCCGCACCATCGCCATCGTCACCAGCTCGCCCATGGTGCTGGTTGCCAACAAGGACGCGCCCTACGACGACTGGGCCGGCTTTGTCGACGCCGCCAAGGAAGCCGCCGACCCGCTGGCCTTCTCGTCGGCCGGCAATGGCACCATCACCCACATCACCGGCGAGGGCGTGGCTCTGGCTGCGGGCGTGGATCTGCTGCACATCGCCTATAATGGCGGCGCGCCGGCCACCATGGCTGCGGTTGCCGGCGAAGTGCCGCTCAACCTCGCCACCGCCTCCACCGCTTTCGCACACATCCAGGATGGCGGCGTCAAGGCGTTGGCCGTCACCTCGGCCGAGCGCTTCCCGCAGTTGCCCGACGTGCCCACGGTTGCTGAACTGACCGGCACCGATTTCGACTTCTCGATCTTCGTACACCTGACCGTGCCGGCTGACACTGACCAGGCCGTGATCGACACGCTCAACGAAGGCGTCAAGCGCGCGCTGGCCGAGCCAGACGTGCAGCAGCGCCTCACAGACATCGCCAATGTCGAGGTCGGTCTGTACGGTGCCGATGCACAGGCCCGCGTGGACGAAGTGCGCGAAAAGGCCCGCGCCGTGGTGGAACAAGCCGAAATCGTGCTCGAATAACCATCTGGACCTGAAACCGGCGGGTCGCTTTCCAACCGAAAGCGGCCCGCCTGCGTCATTGGCGGAGGCAAAGCAAAATGGTCAGGAACAGCGACTTTCTCTCGGGCCTGTTGTTCATCGCCTTGGGGCTGGCCTTCGGCATCGGCGGCACCGCCTATCGGTTCGGCACCGCCTCGAACATGGGCGCGGGCTTTCTGCCCGTGGTGTTGGCGGTGGCGCTGGGCCTGCTAGGCGTGGCAATTCTGATCAAGGCCTGGGCGCGCGGCACGGTTGTAGTCAATTTTGGTGCGATCCGGCCGTTTGCCATCATCATCGGCACCATCGTGCTGTTCGCGCTCCTGCTGCGCCCGCTGGGCTTTGCGGCCACCGCCTTCATCACAGTGTTTGCCGCAACCTTTGCGGGTGACCACGTGCCGTTGCTGCAACGCGTGCTGCCTGCTGCCATTCTCACGGTGCTGGCCACGGTGACCTTCGTCAATCTTCTCGGCCTGCCCATCCCGGTCTGGCCCGGCTTTTTGGGCTGATCCGCGATGGAACTGATCGACCACCTGATCCTGGGTTTTTCCGTCGCCGCTACCTGGCAGAACCTGCTCTATTGCTTTGCCGGGGTGCTGATGGGCACCATTATCGGGGTGCTGCCGGGGCTGGGGCCGGTGACCACGGTGGCGCTGCTCCTGCCCATCACCTTCTCGCTCGAGCCCACCTCCTCGCTGATCATGTTGGCGGGCATCTATTACGGCGCCCAATATGGCGGCTCGACCACTGCCATCCTGGTCAACCTGCCCGGTGAATCCTCCTCGGTGGTCACGGCCATCGACGGCTACAAGATGGCGCGCATGGGCCGTGCCGGGCCGGCGCTGGGCATCGCCGCCATCGGTTCGTTCATCGCGGGCACGTTCGCGACATTCGTGATCGCGGGCTTTGCGCCCATTCTGGGCTCGGTGGCGCTCAAGTTCGGGGCGGTCGAGTACTTCTCGCTGATCGTCTTCGGGCTGGTCGCCTCCATCATCCTGGCGCAGGGTTCGGTGCTCAAGGCCTTGGCCATGGTGGTGCTCGGGCTGCTGCTGGGCCTGGTAGGCACGGACGTCACCAGCGGGGTCGATCGCTATACGCTGGGCTTTTCCGAGCTGGCCGATGGCATTGGCTTCGTGGCGCTCTCCATGGCCCTGTTCGGCATCGCTGAAGTGGTGGCTAACCTACAGAAGCGCGATGACCCCACCGGTTTCGTGTCCGAGATCAAATCGGTGCTGCCCACGCGCAAGGACATGGCCGATTCGGCGCCTGCCATTGCGCGCGGCACCGTGCTGGGCTCGCTCTTGGGATTGCTGCCGGGGGGTGGGGCGCTTCTGGCGTCCTTTGCCTCTTACACGCTGGAGCGCCGGGTGGCATCGCATCCGCGCACCTTCGGGGAGGGAGACATTCGCGGGGTGGCCGGGCCCGAGGCTGCCAACAATGCGGGTGCGCAGACGTCCTTTATCCCCATGATCACGCTGGGCCTGCCGGCCAATCCGGTAATGGCCATGATGATTGGCGCCATGATGATCCAGGGCATCACTCCCGGCCCGCAGGTAATGAACACGCAGCCCCAGCTGGTTTGGGGCCTGATTGCGAGCATGTGGATCGGCAATCTGATGCTGATCGTGCTCAACCTGCCTTTGATCAGGCTCTGGGTGGCGTTGCTGAAGGTGCGCTATGTCTACCTGTTTCCGGCCATCATCCTGTTCTGCTGCATTGGCGCCTACTCGGTGCACAATTCGAGCTTCGAGGTGCTGGTGATGGCGGCGTTGGCCGTGGCCGGTTTCCTCTTCCTCAAGCTCAATTGCGAACCGGCGCCGCTGATCCTGGGCTTCATCCTGGGCCCGATGATGGAAGAGAATTTGCGGCGGGCGCTATTGATCTCGCGCGGTGATTTCAGCGTGTTCGTGACGCGCCCGATCAGCCTGTCCTTCCTGCTGGCCGCGCTGGCGCTGCTGGTTCTCATCGCCTTTCCCACCGTGATGAAGATGCGCAAGGAAGCCATGACCGAGTAGTTGCCGCAAAACCACAGCCGTGAGCTTGTTTGGGTTGCAAAACTGAGCTTAAGGTCGCCGCCATGACCAAGACAGCACTCATTACCGGCATTACCGGACAGGACGGCGCCTACCTGGCAGAATTGTTGCTGGGCAAGGGCTACAAGGTTCACGGCATCAAGCGGCGATCCTCCTCGTTCAATACGGGCAGGATAGATCACCTGTATCAGGATCCCCATGCGGACGATCCCCGCCTGGTGCTGCATTACGGCGACATGACCGATGCGACCAATCTCATCCGCATCGTGCAGGAAACCCAGCCTGACGAGATCTACAATCTGGCCGCGCAAAGCCATGTGCAGGTGAGCTTCGAGACCGCCGAGTATACCGGCAATGCCGACGCCCTGGGAACGCTGCGGCTGCTCGAGGCGATCCGGCTGCTGGGGCTCAAGGACAAGACGCGCTTCTACCAGGCCTCCACCTCAGAGCTTTACGGCAAGGTGCAGGAAATTCCCCAGTCCGAGACCACGCCGTTCTATCCGCGCTCGCCTTATGCGGCGGCCAAGCTCTATGGCTACTGGATTACGGTGAACTACCGCGAAGCCTACGGCATGCATGCCTCCAACGGCATTTTGTTCAACCATGAGAGCCCGATCCGCGGCGAAACCTTCGTGACCCGCAAGATCACCCGTGCCGTCGCCGCCATTCATCACGGGCTGCAGGACACGCTCTATCTGGGCAATATCGATTCCAAGCGCGATTGGGGCCATGCACGCGACTATGTCGAGGGCATGTGGCGCATGCTGCAGCAGCAGACCCCTGACGATTACGTGCTGGCCACGGGTGAAACCCATACGGTTCGCGAGTTCGTCGAGCGCGCCTTTGCCGAAGTGGGCGTGACGGTCGCCTGGGACGGGGAGGGCGTGGACGAAATCGGTCGCGATGCGGCCACCGGCAAAGTGCTGGTGCAAGTGGACCCACGCTATTTCCGGCCCACCGAGGTGGATATCCTGATCGGCGACCCTGGCAAGGCGCGTCGCGCGCTGGGGTGGAGCGCCACCACGAGCTTTCCTCAACTGGTGGCCGAGATGGTGCGCCACGACGTGGGTCTGGTGGCGCGGGAGGCCGAGCACAGGCGACTCGACGAGGAACGCGGGCGCAGCGGCGCTGGCGTGAGGCTGGCCCATGGTTGACGCGCAATTCTCGCTTTCGGGCAAGCGCGTCTGGGTGGCAGGTCATCGCGGCATGGTGGGCCAAGCCATTTCCCGGCGTCTGGCGCGGGAAGACGTCGTTCCGCTCATTGCAGGGCGCGACCGGATGGATCTGCGCCGACAGGCCGAGGTGGAAGGCTGGATGGAGGCCGAGCGCCCGCAAGTGGTGTTCCTGGCCGCCGCCAAGGTGGGCGGCATTCTCGCCAACAGCACGTTTCCGGGCCAGTTCATCTACGACAACCTGATGATCGAAGCCAACATCATCGAGGCGGCGCGACTTGTGGGGGTGGAGAAGCTGATCTTCTTGGGCTCGTCCTGCATCTATCCCAAGTTCGCTGCCCAGCCGATCACCGAGGACAGCCTGCTCACCGGTGCGCTCGAGCCCACCAATGAGTGGTATGCGGTGGCCAAGATTGCCGGTATCAAGCTCTGCCAGGCCTATCGGCAGCAATACGGCTCCGACTTCATTTCGCTTCAGCCCACCAATCTCTATGGGCCGGGCGACAATTTCGACCTCAACTCGTCCCACGTGCTGCCCGCGTTGATGCGCAAGGCGCACGAGGCCAAGCTCAGGGGCGATGGGGCGCTGCCGGTCTGGGGCTCAGGAAATCCGCGCCGTGAATTCCTCCATGTCGACGATCTGGCTGATGCGGCGGTGCATTTGGCCAAGGTCTATTCGGCACCCGAGCCGGTCAATGTTGGGACCGGTGTCGACGTGACCATTCGCGAACTCGCCCAGACCATAGCCGACGTGGTCGGGTTTGCCGGCGATCTGGCCTTCGATGCCAGCAAGCCTGACGGCACGCCACGCAAGCTGCTCAACGTGGACAAGCTGGCAGGGTTCGGCTGGACTGCCTCGATCCCGCTCTCCCAAGGCGTCGCCGATACCTACGCTTGGTTCCTCAAGCACAAGGCGGAGGAACTGGCGGCGGCCTGATCTGCCTTACTTGTGCTTGGTGGCGCTGGTTTCGTGTGGTTCTTCCACCGTGCCGCGCCGCTGCAGCCAGCGGGCGACGATCAGGCAGAGCCCGGCCCAGGACGCGCCCAGCGTCCAGCCGGCCAGAATGTCGGTGGGAAAGTGCACCCCCAGGAACAGCCGGCTCGCGCCCACCAAGACTGTCAGGGCCAGCGCCGTGCCGATCCAGAAGATGCGCGCTTCGTGTCGCGCTTCCACGCGCGCCAGCAGCGCACCCAGAGTGAGATAGGTGACCGCCGAAAGGGTGGCGTGGCCGGAGGGGAAACTGGCGGTAAAGACCTGGGCGCTGGATTCCAGGTCGGGGCGCGGACGGTCGAAATACATCTTGAGCAGGGTCGAGAACAGCGCGCCGCCCAGAATCGAGATCAGGGTGAGCACCGCCATGCCATGCTTGCGCACCAAGAGCATGTAGATCACCACGATGCCGGTCAGCAGCCCCAAAACGCTGTAGCTGCCCAAGGCCGTGATGTCGCGCACAGCCTCTTCGAGCCAGGGCGGACCCAAGGGGTCGGTGGGGTTGCCCGGCGTGCGCAACAAGCCGATCAGCCAGTGGTCGAAATCGGTCGTGTCGCCCTCGGTCACTTCATCGGCCAGCTGCACGAAGGCCCAGATCAGGCCGGCAATGGCGACAAGACCAGCCAAGAGGGCAATCTCGACGCGGTCGAGACGGGACAAGAGGGGGATCTGGCGCAGGGAAACGTTAAGCTTGGGCATTGCGTCTAAACTCGCCATTGCCCCGATTTGCTGCAAGGGCCGAGAAGAATTTTGCCGCGCCGATGCAGCCCCGGCACAAACAATTTCAGCTGCCGTTATTCGGCCGCCGAACGCTGATCGCCGGCATCGTCGAGCCGGTTGGGATCGCCCGGCGCAGTCTCGCAACCCAGGTCCGGGAAAGCCACGACGCGCAGGCCGTTGAAATCGGTGCGCACCACCACGAGTCCGCGCTCTTCGAACAGCTTGAGCAGGCGCCGCACGCGACCGGTGGAGTGGCTGCCATAGGCCCGAGCCAGCGCCGCATCGGACGGGCAGGGGGCGCCGCTGATGGCCGCCCGCGCCACGATCAGGAACACGCCCTGGACTGTGTCCTGCAGGCCCTCGGAAAGCTTGAGCGCATCCTGCCACTGATTGCCATCGGCACCGTCACCATCCACCCCGGCGCGCGCCACGGCGAATTTGCGCCGGAAGGCGGGGAGCGCCAATGGCATGCCGGGTACGCGCCGGATGCGGCAGCGCACCAGGAAATCCTGATAGAGCACGGCCAAGGGCCGGAACGAGGCATCGGGATCTTCCAGGATCTCGCGCACTACGTTGTCGATCTGGGCGTCGCGCTCGGCCTGGTCGATCTCGGGAAAGAGCGTGCGCGGTTCAGGCTCGGGTTCGGGCCGGGCGCGGCTGAGCTGGACCAAAATGTCGGCGGTGGGGCGGGGCGGCGGAGGTGCCGGGCGACGCACCACGGGGCGCGCGATCTCCTCGGCACTGGGCGTGAAGATCAGATCGTGCGCATCTTGGGGGGCCTCGGGCAGAGGCGTGAGCTTGGGGCTGGTCGAGCGCGCCGAAGTCTCCACCGCACCGATGATCATGGGCAGCGGGCGGCGCGACAGGGCGGGCCCCAGGGCGACGAAATTGCCGCGTCCCAGATCCCGGAACATCTCGGCCTGACGGCGATCCATGCCCAAGAGGTCGGCGGCGCGCGCCATGTCGATATCGAGAAAGGTGCGGCCCATCAGGAAGTTGGAGGCTTCGGCTGCAACGTTCTTGGCGAGCTTGGCCAGGCGTTGGGTAGCGATGACGCCGGCCAGGCCGCGCTTGCGGCCCCGGCACATCAGATTGGTCATGGCGCCCAGCGACAGTTTGCGCGCCTCGTCGGAGACTTCGCCGGCGACTGCGGGGGCAAAGAGCTGTGCTTCGTCCACCACCACCAGCATGGGATACCACAGGTCGCGCTCTGCATCGAAGAGCCCGCCCAGGAAGGCTGCGGCGGCGCGCATCTGCTGCTCGACATCCAGGCCTTCGAGATTGAGCACGACGGAGACGCGATGCTGGCGGATACGTCCAGCAATGCCGGTCAGCTCGGCTTCGCTGCGTTGAGCATCGACAACGACATGACCGAACTTGTCGGCCAGGGTGACGAAATCGCCTTCCGGATCGATGATAGCCTGCTGCACCCAGGGCGCACTCTGCTCGAGCAGGCGCCGCAGCAGGTGCGATTTGCCTGATCCGGAATTGCCCTGCACCAAAAGGCGCGTGGCCAGCAGTTCCTCGAGATCGAGCATGGCCCCACTCCCAGTGGAGGTGACCCCCATGTCGATATCGACTTTCATGGTGCGCAGGCAGCCTTTCGGTTCATCGCTTCGGATCGGGCTATGAGCTTAGCATGGATAGCCCGTGAGCAGGGCGCCCAACTGGGGATAACCCACAGCTAAGCGCCCGCTGGCTCAAGCCTGGGCAGTGCGCCCAGCGGGGATGGCGGGCATGTGCAGGCTGGCCTTGGCGCTCTCGCCCATCCAGCTCGACAGGATCCACTGGCGCTCGCGAATGGCCGGCGATGGCGATCGCTCCTGCTCGGTGACGAACAGATCGCTCGATACATTGCTGCGCGAGCTGCCCGCGATGACCAGCGGGGCCAGAATCATCGGGCCTGCGACGGGGAGAGCCCAGGCCAGACTGGCGGGCGCTAGGGCCAGCACGATCACCAGCCCGATACTGCCGGCAACAACCAGCCAGCTGGTCGCGACCCAGGCCTGGCCGAGGCGCACCCGGCTTTCAGATCGCCTCGTGGCCGGCCAGCCGCCATCGAGGCCAAACAGCACCTGGAAAACCGAACGGGTCTGGATGGCGAGCATGACGGGCGCCACCAGGCTGGAGAGGGCGATCTCGGCCAGAACCGAGGCAATGACCTTGAACGTCCCGCCATAGCGGCGATTCTCGCCCGTCAGCGCGCCGCGCAGGACGATCAGGAATTTGGGCAGGGTGAGCAGTACGAAGGTGCCGCCCAGCAGCGCCCAGCCGGCCAGCACCGACGCCGGCAGCAGGCGCATGGAGATATAACTGGGCTGGGTGAGAATGCTGGCATCGAGCATGGAAAAGATCAGGAACATCAGCCAGAGCGGCGAGCCCAGATAGGACATGATGCCCTGCAGGAATACGAAGCGGTTCCACATGTGAAAGCCGGGTGCCATCAGCAGGCGGCGGTGCTGCAGATTGCCTTGGCACCAGCGGCGGTCGCGCTTGGCAAATTCGACGAGGTTTTCCGGACCCTCCTCATACGAGCCCCCAAGATCGGGATCGAGCCGCACCTTCCAGCCATTGCGAGCCAGAAGCGCCGCCTCGACATAGTCGTGGCTGAGGATGTGGCCGCCATGGGGCGGTTTGCCCGAAAGCACCGGCAGCCCGCAACTGGCGGCAAAGGCGTTCATGCGCACGATGGCGTTATGGCCCCAGAAGGGGCCTTCGCGGCCCTGCAGCAGCGCCAGGCCCGAAGAATAGGTCGGCCCGTAGTAATTGGCGCAGAACTGGATGACGCGACCGAACAGGGATTGAGCGCCGATGATCTTGGGCACGGTCTGCAAGAGCCCGAGTTCGGGATCGGCCTCCATGCGATTGACCATCTCTGCCATGGTGCTGCCTTCGAGCAGGCTGTCGGCATCCAAGATGATGGCATAGTCGTAGGCACTACCCGAGCGACGCACGAAGTCTTCGATATTGCCCGCCTTCTTGCCGATATTGGCTTCGCGGCGGCGATAGAACATGCGGCCTTGGCCTTGGGTGGCCTCGAGCAGGCGCTGGAACCACACCACCTCTTCGGCGGCCACGTCCATGGCGGTGGTATCGGACAGCACTGCAAAGTCGAAGCGGTCTGCCAGCCCCAGTTTGACTAGGCTGGCATTCATAGCAGCCACGCGCGAAAATACCGGGGCGGGGTCTTCGTTATAAATCGGGATCAGTATGGCGGTGCGGCCCCTTGCCGGTGCCATTTCATCGGTCCAGGGGCGGTGCGGGGTAGCGGCAAACAGACCCAGCACGGCGGTGCTGGCGCCCCAGCCGATCCAGAACGTGCTCAGCGCCACCAGCAGCATGCGCGCAAAGTCGAGCACGTCGTGCCCGTCGGGAGCCGAATAATGGATGAACAGAAACACTGCGCCTGCCGCCAGCGCGCCTGAGCCACCAACTGCCGCGATGCGGGCCAGCAGTGCGGACGGTGTTTCCGCTTTCGCCATTTTGGTGCTCAGCTCCGGGAGAAGGCGGTTTGAAAAAAGAGGCGCAGGGAGGAGATGAAGCGACGCTGCGGCCGCTCCAGCATTTGCTTGGGCATAGCCATGGGAGCATTGGGCAGCTCCCATTGCGCCATGCCGGCATTGGTGAACTCCACATCGTGTTTCATGCTGCGGCCTTCCATTGGTAGAGCCAGGTTTCGCTAAGTTTTTTTCCCAGACCGATAATGTAGGCACGCAATTCCAGAGTATCGCTGCCGCTCGTATCGACGTCCATGATGAGGCGCCACGCACCGTTGGCGCCTAGTTGAGACAGGCCAGAAAACAGCACCTTGCCGCCGCTGACCTGGGTAAACGCATCCAGGGGCGTGCCGGCCGGGACCTCGTCCAGCTCCCCTCCGGTGAAGTCGACCACGAACTTGCGCACGTGATCGGGGATATCCAGGCTGCCTGCCACGCCGCCCTGACCGATGCGGGTGGCCTGCACATAGCCAAGCTTGGAAGTGGTCTTGGCGGGCAGGTTTCCCCAGCGCAGGCGATAGCCGATCTTGAGTTCGTCCCCGGCAGCCAAGGGATTTTCGAAAGTCCAGAACGCAACGATGTTGTCCTGGGTTTCCGTGGGCGTGGGCAATTCCACCAGGCGGATCTCGCCCGGGCCCCAATCGCCGACGGGTTCGACCTCGACCGAAGGGCGCCGCTCATACTGGGCCTCGGCGTCCTGATAGTCCTCGAACTGGCGGGCGCGCTGGTAAAGGCCAAACGCCTTGGGGCTATCTTCCCAGATGTAGGATTTGGCTATGGCGGGCGGATTGTTCAGCGCACGCCAGAGCCGTTCGCCGTTCTTGCGAGTAATGCCCAGCCCATCGCTGTCGTGCACGGCGGGCCGATAGTCGTCGAACTCGGCGCGGTTGTTGGCGTCATACAGGAACATCGAGGTGAGGGGTGCAATCCCCAGCTCCTCGACATCGGTGCGGCAGAAGATCTGCGCGGTGACGTTCATGGCCGTTTCCTGCGTCTTGATCGTGCCCGGCACGATCACGAAGCGGAAGGCACCGGTGACGCTGGCCCCTTCGAGCAAGGCATAAACGGCCATCTCGTCGCCAGTGCGTTCGAGGTAAAACCTTGAAAAGCGCGGGAATTCTTCCGAGCCCTTAGTGGTGTTGACCGCGATGCCGCGGGCGCTGATGCCATAGATGTTGCCGCGACCCAGAGCGCGGAAATAGCTCGCGCCCAGAAACGAGAAGAGCTCGTCGAACCCCAGCGGGTTGTTGATGGGATAGTTGACGCGAAAGCCCGCAATGCCGGGCAAAGGCTGGGCCGCGCTCTGTGCCTTGAGCGCCGCACCGCGATATTCGAAATCGCTGGCGCGGAAAGCCATGGCCGTCGCGTGCCCATCTGCAACATCGAACAGCTGCACTTTCTGCGTGTACAGCCCGCCCAGATGATAGGCGTGCAGCTGGAAGCGGCTGTCGTCCTGGGCCCAGCGAGCATGCTCGGCCTTGAACTCGATCAGGCGGTAGGAATCGTAATCCAGCGTACGGATGAATTCAGGCAGCGCGGTAGTGTCTGCCACATAAGGCTGGCGAGCGAGATTGCGCGCCTCCTCGATCAAGCCATCGAAGGAGAAGGGCTGCGGCCCGGCCACGGGCACGGCCTGCCCATAGCTAACCTGGGTTAAGGCCGTGCTGCCCAAAAGCGCAACGCCGCCACCCAACAGGGCCAGAAAACGACGACGTGACGTGGTGCAGCGCACGGGAAATTCCGAGGTCATGACTTGAACGGGGCGGGGTTAGGACGTCTATTTAACCGGAACAAAAACGGGTTGTTGGCGAATAGGTTGTCGCATGGCTGCTATGCAGTTTCGGCAGAGCCGGTGCCGGATGGAATAAGCGGCAGACCAGCCAAATCGTTGCATTGCAGGTGGCGTTCACTAGGGTCGGGATAGTGTTGGTGCCTGCTGGTGGAGCGCACGGCAATCGCATGCCCAAGGGTCAGTTACGGGCTGCGGTGATCGGGCGCGATCGCGGCAAATTTCCGGCAAAGACCGGCCTTTCCACCGGACAGGAGCCTGGTAAACCGCAATGGTGCGGTGGGCGGTGGTTCCGGCTGGATCGGGCACGCTGATCTTAGCTACGATCATGGGCTTGGCGCACGATGGAGGGGAGCTGCGGCCGGCGACCGCGATTCCGGCATTCTGAGTGCTGCTGCTGGGCCTGTTCAGCGTGAGATGGGGATAAGAGGATGCTGTTCATTCTAGGCAAGCTCGGCGCGGCGCTGCTCTCACCCCTAGGTTTGGCGCTGGTGGGTTTGGTGCTCGCCATGATCCTGTTCGCCTGGGCCAGGGCGGCGGCGGGACAGGGCGTGCTGGCCGCCACCTTTGCCGTGCTGTATCTGAGCGCCACGCCCGCCGTGTCGCGCACGCTGTCGGCCATTTTGGAGACTCAGTATCCCCCCGTGGCCGTGGCTGAACTGCCGCAGGCCGACGTGATCATCGTGCTGGGCGGAGTCACGTCGCCGGCCTATGCGCCGCGTCCGGCACCCGAATTATCGCAGGCGGCCGACAGGCTGATGCACGCCGCCGACATCTACAAGGCCGGCAAGGCCCCGCGCATCCTGCTCAGCGGCGGGGAGTTCGGCGATGGCGAGGCCAGCCCGGAGGCCGAGCAGATGCGCGACGTGCTGTTGCGCTTTGGCGTGCCGCAGGCGGACATCGTCTTGGAGCCCGGCTCGATCGACACGGCTTCGAACGCCTCGCTGACCCACGCGCTGATGACCGAGAACGGCTGGACAAACGCCATACTGGTGACGTCTGCCACCCACATGCCGCGGGCGCTCGCGACCTTCCGGCGGCAGGGGCTCGATCCGGTACCGGCGGCCACCGATGTGGTCTCGGCGGGCCGCTCGCCCTGGCCCTGGGCCGACTGGCTGCCAGGCGCCGATGCCCTGGACGACACGACTCGGGCGGTCAAGGAACTGGTGGGGCAACTCTACTACCGTTTGCGCAGCTGGAGCTGAGCCAAGAGGGGCTGGGTCAGCAAAACTTTACCGCAAGCTTAGAATGGTTTTAAACTGTTGAACTTGCTCAAGTTTTGGCCTGGAGCAGGGTTTTGTCGCAAAAACAACGGCTTATTGGCTATTGAGCGGCGCCCGGGTTAACGATATGCCAAGGACTGGCTCACATGCCAGAGGACCTTCCATGCGCCTGACCAAACAGTCCAGCTATGCCATTCGCACCCTGATGTACTGCGCCATCAACGAGCCTGGACTGAGCCGGGTGAGCGATGTGGCCAAGGCCTACGGCATTTCCGAGCTGTTTCTGTTCAAGCTGATCAAGCCGCTGGTGGAGAACGACTTGCTCGAGACCGTGCGCGGTCGCCATGGCGGCATTCGCCTGGCCAAGCCGGCCGACCAGATCACCCTGCTCGATTGCATCAGCCTCACGGAAGAGAATTTCGCGCTGGCCGAGTGCTTCGAGGGCGGGGACGTATCCTGTCCGCTGGTCAATGCCTGCGAGTTCAACGCCGCCCTGTCCGAGGCGCTAGAGGCATTCTTTTCGGTGTTGCGCAGCTATACCATCGCCGACCTCGCCGACAGCCGCAAGAATCTGCGCGCCCGGCTGGGGTTGGGCGATTTGGCTATTCCCGCCATGGTCGTTGCCCACTGACCGCCTGACGCGGCTAATCCCCCAAATCCCCGGCACGGGGTGGTAGCGCCATAGTTCTCCTCAGGACCATACCTTGGGGAGACCAGCATGACCGACAGCTTTGCCGACCGCGCGCAGGGGCTAGAAGCCCCGGCCGCCCGTGCCTTTGCCATTGTGCCCAATAGTGACACCGATCTGACCCAGGCGACGCGCGCGCTCTACGTGGGCGCGGGCGGCGACCTGGCCGTGATCACCTTGGCGGGTGACAGCGTCGTCTTTGCGGACGTGCCCTCGGGCAGCCTGCTGCCCCTCCGCGTGGTGCGCGTGCTGGCCAGCAGCACTGCCGGCCAGATCGTGGGCCTGTGCTGATGGTAGGCTTCAAGCTGGCCACGGCAATCGGGGCTGGTGCCGCCCCAAAGCGTGACTGGGCCGCCGGTTCGGTGCTGGCAGCCGATTTTGCGGCCCAGGATTTTCGGCTCGGCACCAAACGCTTCAACAGCAAGACCGCTTGGCTTGCGGCGGCTGGCGGCACCGCCTTGGGTGAAACCTTGGTGTTGGGGCCAAAGGTAATGGGTGCCGAGCTTTTAGCCGATGGCGGCTTTTCTGCGGGGCTCGATGGCTGGGCCGCCAGCCCCAGCTTTGCCGCCAATGGCGCCATCGAGATGCAGGGTGAGGCCCTTAAACTGGTGCATTCGGGTGCGGGTACGGCCTTCCGCGCCTCCCGGCCCGTCGCCACCGATGTCGGCCGTGCCTATCGGTTTGCGGGCACGGTGGTGTCCCAAACCGGTCTTTCGGCGATTGCCCTGGCGGCACAGGGCAATAGCGACCTGTTTTCAGGCAATGTCAGCGTGCAGCTGGGCACCGCCATCAACGTGCTGCCCCAGCGGCGCGAGGTGCCCTTTGCCGCTACCGGCGCAGTGACCACGATCGGTTTTATCCTCGGTGGCCCGGCGGGAACACCTGGCCATGGGCTGGTCGACGATCTGTCGGTGATGCCGGTGCATCCTCATGCCGGGTTCGATCCGGCCGGCTTCAGCGCCACCGTCTGGGCACAGGCGCCGGCCACGGCAGTGGGCAACAAGGTTTTGGCGCAATGGGATAGCGGGCTTTCCGAGCGCGATCGGGTGCGCCTGGTGTGGGACGCCGATGCCCATCTGCGCCTGATCGTTACCTTCGGCAATGCGCAGCAGGCCAATCTCGATCTGGGCACGGTTGCGCCTTCGAGCAGCTTCAAGGTGGGACTGAGCGCCCAATACAACGGGTTTGCCGTCAATCTCGACGGCGGGGCGCCCGTGGTGGCCAACATGGGGGCCATGCCGGGCCTGGCAGTGTTCCGGCTGGGGCGCAGCCAGACGGGAGAGGCCTGGGACGGCACCATCACGCGCTTTTTGGTGCGCGGGCAGGCTTCCGGAGCGGTCGGGTTGGTCGATCCCCTGCGTGGCTTGGCCGTTTATGGCGATTCCACCGCGCGCGGCGATGGCGCCACCGTGCCCTGGGCTAGTCTGGTTGCCGCCGGGCACAGCCCGCCCATGGCGCTGCACAATGCCGGGGCCGGCGGGGAAACCCTGGCGCAAATGGCCGCGCGCCTTATTGCCGACACCAGCCATCGCGGCTGGACCGCGATCTTGATGGATCGGATCAATGGCGATGAGACCGCCCAGGGCTGGCTTGCGACCATGGCCCAGGCCATTGGAACGCTCCGGACCGCGCGCATTCTGATCTATCCGCAGATCCCGCGCGCCGATGGCAGCGAGGCAAGCGGTGCGGTGCGCGACAAGATCGACGCCATCAATGCAGGCATACGAGAGCGCTGGCCCAACAACACGCTGCCGGATTGGACCGATCTGATCGCGGCGCTAAGTGATCCAGACACCCGCACCGACGGGCTGCATCGCAACAATGCCGGTCAGGCACTGGAGGCAGCTGCCATTTCGGCCTTTCTGGCTGGCAAGGGCTGGTGAAGCGAGGCCGGGTGTACCGGCAGCCCGGTGCGGCGCGCCAGCTCCGCACCGATCGCCTCTGCGGTATCGAAATGCGCGATTGCGCGCGCCAGTTCCCGGGTGCGGGCCCCGACCAGGAAGCGATACCAGAAGCCTTGCAGCCCGTGATAGACGAGCCCCGCCTCGCCATCGAGAAAGCCCAGCCGCACCCCATAGCGCCAGACAAAATAGGCTGCGCTGGCCAGGGGATAGGGCAGGGCATGATAGAGCCTGGCTTTGAGCAGACGCCGCAGCCTGGTCGCGGGGCTGAGCATGCCGGTTGGCGGGGCAGGCAGCAGGCCGTGGCGTTCGCACAGCACCTGCACGGCTTCGCGCGTGGCATAGCGATTGTGCTTGTCGATGAATTGGGCGAGATCGAGCAGGCTGTGATCGAAAAAGCCGCCTTTGATCGTGACCGTCTTGCCTTTCGTCACCACCAGCTGTTCGTCCATCCAGCGCTCTTCGGCGCGACCCCGGCCGGTGCGGAAGACGCGCAAGAGGTTGAGCCGAGCGCGACCGCCCCAGCGTATGGGCCGGTTCATGAATATCTGCCGACGCTCCAGTGCTACCCCGGCCACCTCCGGGGGCAGGGTGGGCAGCGTTTGGTTGAGCGCCGTGATCAGGTCGGGCGCCAGCACCTCGTCGGCATCGAGCCGCAGTACCCAGGGCGTGGCCAGCGGCAGGACGTCGAGGGCCCAGTTGAACTGCTGCGCCTGGTTGACGAAGGGGTTTTGCACCAGCACAGCGCCGTTGGCCCGGGCAATGGCTGGGGTCGCATCGGTGGATTGGCTATCCACCACGAAGACCTTGGCATTGAGCCCGGCAAGGCTGTCGAGCGCGCGCTGCAGATGCCGGGCCTCGTTAAAGGTGAGGATGATGACCGAGATCAGCGGCTCGTTCATGGCCTGGCCCTGTCGCGCAAATGGCGGGCGGGATTGCCGACATGCACGGTCCAGGGTGCAAGGCTGGAAAAGCTGACGGCCCTGGCGCCCAGTACGGCCCCTTCGCCCATGACCACGCCGGGCCCTACGAAGGCATCGCTTGCCACCCAGGCGCGGGCCCCGATGCTGATGGGCTGGGTAACAAGCGTGAAGGCGGGGTCATCGATGTCATGGGTTCCCGCGCAGAGGTGAGCGCCCTGCGACACCACCGCGTGCGCGCCGATCTCGATACGGGCCATGCAGTAGCAGATTGTGCGAGGGCCCAGGCACGCGCTTTCGGCCATCACCAGATTGGGCGGAAACCAGATGCGAGCACTGGCAGCGATATTGGCGCTGGCATGCACCCTGGCCCCAAAGGCATTGACCACCAGCACCCGCCAGCGCTGCCACATCGGCGGCGTCCAGCGTGCCAGGAGCACCCAGGCGAGTTGGAAGGCGGCGCGCAACAGCCGGTGGCGCAACGGAAAGCTGGCGCCGCGCGCCAGAGGCGCCACGTCGGTGCCGATATGCATAGGCATGCTCATGGCAGCAACCGTTTGAGTGCGCCATCGATCAGGCGGCGCTGGTTGGCGGGCGTATAGGTAGTTTCGATGCTGGCGATGCACGCGGCGCGGATCGCGTCGCGCTCTCGTTGGCCCCTGAGCCAGAGATGCAGGCGTTTTGCCAGGTCATTCGCATCGTCGCGCGTAAACAGACACCCGTTGACGCCATCGACTACCGCCTCGGCCTCGGGCATCTGGTAGTCGAAATCGCCATGGGTGGCCACCGGCGTGCCATAGACCAAAGCATGCATGGCCGTAAGCCCCACCTTGCCCGGTGAAACCGCCATGTCGGCGGCATAAAGATACGGCGCCAGTCGCGCTTCGTCATAAATGGCGCCCGGCAGCACCAGATCGACATTGCGCCTCCGGGCTTGGGCTGCAAGCGCCTCCGATTGCGGGCCTTCGCCGATCAGCACGAGAAACGGGCGAAGCTGATGACGGCTCTGCAACTGTGCTGCCGCATCGATCAAGAGATCGAAGCGGCACACCTCCGTAAGCCGTGCAGTCGCCACGAGAACGGGCCGATCGGACGGCAGCCCCAGCCCTGCACGAATGGCGTCCAGCGGCTTGGCCGTCAACGTTTCGCGAAGGCGGACCGAGGCTTCCACGTCGAGGGAATTGTAGATGACCGTAATCCGCTCCGGATCAAACCCTGCGCGCTCGGCCAGGAGCCGGGCCCGCTCCCCATAGACCAGCACGTGATGGGCCAGGCCGAAATAGCGGCGCCGCAGCAAAGACTTCATCCGGGGTTCCGGCCGCAGCCAGCCATGGGCCCAAAACAGCACGCGCTTGCCCAAGGCCCGCGCGGCACAGGCCGCGTACCAGGTCGAGACCATGTTGGCGTTGCCGGCAATGATCACGGCCTTGGCCATGGGATCGGACAAAGCCGGCCACAGGCCGGAAATCTCCATGCGCTTGCCTTTGACGATGAAGCGCAATGGGGAAATGGGCAGCTCGGGTGCGCTCGCGCACATCTTGATGCCCTCATGCTCCCGGTCGTCGGCCCAGAAGCGGTAGTCGAACGCTTCGCTGTCGCGCAAAGCCAGCATGACCGGCCGCCGATAGTGCGGAAAATAGGGGTAGATGATGTTGACGCGTGGGCGGTGGTCAGGTGTGGCCATGACGTTCAGGCTCTCGCCTGCTGGGCAACGAACGGCCCGGGGGCAGATGTGCGCAGCGAGGCAATGCCGGCGGTTAGCTTGAGCAGCAGCACGTAGTAGGCGAACGGGAACGGGTTGAGGTTCAGGAACCGATCGTTGAGCACGACCAGCACGGCCATGCTGGCCAGCAGCAGCCCCTGATATGGCCGCCAGATCAGCAGGGACAGATGCGCCAGGGCGATCAGCCCCCAGAACAGCAGCGCTGCGATCCCGTGCTGTGCCAGCCCATAAAGCACGCCGTTATGCGGCGAGCCGGTGCCCAGGCGCTCGTAATAGGCTGCGCCGGCGCCCCAGAGCGGGTGTTGGGTAAAGACCTGCCAGGCATCGGCCCAGCGATCGACCCGCCCGACCAGGCCGCTGTCCAGGCCGCGGCTGGGATCGCCCAGCAGCAATTGGTGCGGCACGAGCAGGACCGTGCATGCGAGCATGACGAGGCCGACGATGAGCACGGGCAGGGCGGCTCGGCGTTGTCTTTGGCTCGTGCTGCGTTCAAATACCTGCGTGAGGAACACCGTGCCGCCTATGGCCAGCACCGTGAGAAGCGCAGCGCGCGACTGCATGAGCGCGATTTCGAGCCCGATAAGGCCCAGCATCAGCCAGAACAAGCGCTTGCGACCGCTCAAAGCTGCGGCCAGCACCGCCACCGCGCCGATTTCGCCGCCCAGATTGGGGTGATTGCCGCCCAGATAATGCAGCCGCCCGAAGTGCCAGGATGCCAGCCCCAGCCCCGCCAGCACGAGATGGATCAGAGCCATGACGGTCGGAACCAGGCACAGCCCCAGGGCATAATCGGCCAAGCGGTCCGGCGGCAACAGGGCCAGGGTTGTGGCACTGGCCGCCAGCAGTGCGCCATAGCGCAGCACGGCCTGCATGTCGCTGCCACCCAAAGCGGCAGACGCCATGGTAGCCAGGAGAAACAGCGTCAAAAAGCCCAGAAAGACGAGATCTGGCCCAGCAAGGCGCAGGCGAGGCAGCACGGCGGCGGCCCATAGGAGCTTGAATGCCAGTGCCAAGGCCTGAGCCGGAGCCGCATCGGACCAGACCAGATAGGCCAGCACGGTGCCGCTATCGAGAAGGCCCAAAACCAGGGCCTGCCGATCGGTTTGAGGAGTTCTCATGCCGTGGCCTTGTGGCTGAAGGTTCGACGTCGCAGCAGCATCCAGGCGACCATGACCAGCTCGGCAGCCAGGAGCGCCAAAGCGGCGGCGGCCAGCGGATCGGGACTGATCAGCACCGTTCCCAGCGCAAGGCCGGTCGCGACCAAGTAAAGCTGTGCAAATCCCATCAGTCTATTGGTCGCAACCAGCGGCAGGCTGGCCGCCGACCAGGCGACATGGGCCAAACCAGCCAGCCCGAGCAGGGCGAAAAGCCAGATTGGCGGCGCCGGACTTTGCGGCGCGAGCAGGCCCGCCAGCGCCGGCCCCCAGATGAGCAGCGCGGGCAGGGCCGCTGCACTGATGAGGGTGGACACCCAGAGACTGGTGACGACCAGGGCTTTGGCCCGTTCCGTCTCGTCCCGCGCCAGCGCATGGGCCAGCTCGGGAATGGTAGCGCGATGCAACAGCAGGGCAAATTGCAGCGGCAGGCGCGTGATTAGCCTCACAGTTCCAAACAGGCCGGCGGCGGCTGGACCGGCGACCAAGCCCACCACCAGCACCATGGCTTGCAGGCTCAGAGCCTGGGCGGCCGAAAGGCTGAGCGCGCCAATGGCGGGGGGCAGGAGCGGCCGGAGCAGGCGCAGGTCAGATGCCGCTGTATGGCGGGTCCAGGGTGCAAGCTGGGCCAGGATGCGCGCATAGAGCCATAGCCCTGCGCCACGCGTGAACACCAGCGCCAGGGCGACCTCGGCAATGCCGCCACCCGCCACCGCCACGCCGATGATGACCAGAGCTTCGGCCGGAACGAAGAGATCGTGCAGCACCGTGCCTTTGGCATATTGACGGTCGGCGCGGAGCGTGGTGGCGATAAGGCCGGACTGCATCGACAGCCCGCCCCAGAGCAGCAGCGCGGGCAGCACCAGGCCCGGATTGGACAGAGCCGGCTGTGGTCCGGCGGAAAGCACCAGGGGCAGAGCCAAGGTCACCAGTAGACAGCCTGCCACCAGAGAGAGCAAGACAATGGCGTTGCGGGTGGTCCGAAAGAGCCGCCCCGCAGCGGCCTGATCGCCTTGCGCCAAGTGTCGCGCCATAGCGACCCCGGCGGTGCTGCCCAATCCCAGACTTGACATTGCCAGATAGGCAACTGTGCCCGACAGCATCAGCCAAAGTCCGAAACCGTCCAGGCCCCAACGTTGGGTGAGGACTGGCACCGTGACGAGTTGGGCAGCAATGATCCAGAGCTTGCCGAGCAAATTGGCGCCCGTGCCGCTCCAGAGCCGCGTCATCCCTGGCTTCGTTCGCGGGCCTTGGGCCACCACCACCGCGAGTCGATCGCGAAAACGGCCAATGATGGTGTCGCGGTCCCAATGCCATCGCGCACGATCGCGGGCGATGGCGCCCATGGCCGCGGCACGCGGCGTGTCGTATGCCAAGGCCTCGATGGCCTGGGCCAGGCCTTTGGCATCGCCATGAGACACGCAAACGCCGGCTTCGCCGAGCGCCTGCGCGATGCCGCTGTCCCGGCGTGCCGTGGCAACGACCGGGCGCCCTGAGGCCAGCATGTTGCCCAGCTTGGATGGCATGACCAGATCGGCAGCCGCAGCGCTTTGCGGCAGGACATGCAGATCGGCCGAGGCGAGGAGTGCCGGCAGGGCCTCGGGCGGACTGGGGGTGCCGATGCTGAGGTTGGGCAGGTCCTGCGCCAGATCTTCGAGCCGATCCCGCTCAGGCCCCTCACCGCATATCGCGATCGTCAGGTCGCCACGATGCGCCAGGAGGCGGGCTGCCGCGACCAGAACGTCCAGATCCTGCTTGGCATTGAGCGTCCCGGCATAAAGCGCCCGCTTGCGGCAAGGTTCGGGGGTGGGACCATAGGCCTCGGACGGGGCGATGGTGGCCCAATTGCCCATCACGACCAGCCGCTCGGGGGCCACGCCTTTGGCGCGGAGCCGGGCGACCATGGGCTCGGAAATGGCGCTGACGCGATCAAAACCGGAGAGGAGGCGTCTCTCCAGGCGGATCATAGCTCTGCCCAGCCAGCGCAAGCCTACAAAACGCATGGCCAGCGCTGCATCGACTTCGAGATCTTGCACATGCAACCAAGCGGGTATGCGGCGGCGTCGCGCGATGGAAAGTCCCACGACCGCAGACAACAGCGAGGGGGCAATGACCAGCACGGCGTCGGGCCTGAGCCGGCGTGCCACACGCCAGGCCGGGACCAGCGCGCTGAGCAGGAAACTGACATGGTGGAAGAGCCGCGCCAGCCCACCCTGACGGTTGGGGATATAGATGGGGCAGCGCACCACTTCCACCCCCGCCTCATGCTGAGGCACCAACAGGCGGCCGGGCGCACCGAGCCGCTTCCAGGCCGGATAGTAGGGCTCAGCGGCAATGACGCTGACCGTGTCTTCGCGCTGCGCTAACGTCTGGGCAAGCTGGCTGGTAAAGGGGCCGATGCCTGTTTGCTCGGGGGCGTAGTTGATCCCGATGACCAACAGGCGGAGCGGGGCAGCCTCAGCAGGCATTTTCGCCTCGCCAGATCGCCGGCAAGGTCTGGCGCAGGATCTTCAGGTCCAGCCAAGGAGAAGCCTGTTGGACATAATCAAGGTCGACTCGCAGGCGCGCGCGCATGTGTGCCGGATCGTCGATCGGGCCACGCAACCCAGCGATTTGTGCCGCCCCGGTCATCCCGGGAGGCACGCTGAGGCGCAGTGCGGCTTCGCGCGCCGTGAGCGGTAGCCGATCCGACATCGAGACGGCATAGGGGCGTGGGCCGACCAGCGACATCTCCCCTTTCAGCACGTTCCAAAGCTGGGGCAGCTCGTCCAGGCTGTAGCGGCGCAACAGCCGGCCCAACGGGGTGACACGTTCATCATCGGGCGCGGCAGGGGTGACGGCACCATCGGCATCTGCCACCCACATGGTGCGGAACTTGACGATACGAAATGGTGCGCCATTGAGGCCGGTCCGTAACTGCCGGTAGAGCGGCGGCTGCCGATAGACCAGCCACAGGATCAGCCCCAACCCCAAAGCCAGGGGAGCCACAACGGTCAGGGCGAGCAATGACCCGGCAATGTCCATGGTGCGCTTCGCAATCCGGAGCCGCAGCGGTCTTGAATTGTGAAGCTTGGGGAAATCTTCCTCGCCCCGGCTGCGCGCCCAGATCGCCGTTTCGTCAAACAAACGCATGCACTACTCCCCGGGATGGCCAGAAATTATTCCTCAGCGAGCGCGCCTCATCAGAATTAATGGTGTAATCAAGGCGTCGTCAGGGTGCTCACCTGAACAAATGTTAACGATATGATAATAGTTGGCAAGCGGATAATACCGATTATTTCTTCAGTACGATTTCGCTCCAAGCGCACATTTATTGATTACGGTAAAAACTTTTTGGTAGTGAGGAGTATCTTGATTCATCTCAGCCAGTGTTTGTTCGATGTCGCGCAAGGATGTCATTGCCCATTTGAGCACCAAGACTACGGTGTCGGCGGCCCGGGCGAGTTGAATGCCATCAACCAGGGCGGCGGCAGGCGGGCTGTCGAGAATGACGAGGTCGAACTGGGCACGCGCAGAAGTGAGCAGCCCGGCAAAAGCAGGTTGGGCAAATGGGGTGCCCTGGAAAGGGCCCTGCGCGCGCCCTGCCAACATCACCGTCACGCCCGATTCGGGCTCGCGGACCAAAAGCTCGGACGGATCGATCCGATCGCCGGCCGCCAGAAGGTCGCCCAGACCCGCAGTCATCTCGAAGCTTACGTGCTGATCAAGGCCGGGACGGTTGAGATCGCAATCGAGTAACAACACTTTTTGGCCGCTGAGCGCCGCCGATCGCGCGATGGCTAGGGCCAGCGTGGTCTTGCCTTCGCCGGGCTGCACGCTCGAGACCATCACCACCAGGGCCTCATCGGGGCGTCTTTCGCGCTCGAGGCCAAGTTGCAGGCGCGCAACCTTTTGCGCGAACGCCGAGCCGGGGTCCGAGAGCACCAGATCGGCCACCGAACTGGCGCCCTCCCGCCCGTCGCGTTTGCTCTTGGCGAAGGGAATCGTGCCTAGGTTCGGCACACCCAGGGCCAGGGCCTGGCTGGGCGAGCAGATGGTTGCCGCCAGACTTTCACGTGCCAGCGTCACCAGCCCTGCGGCGAACAATCCACCGCAAAACGCGGTCGATAGCAAAAGTGCCGGACTGAGCGAGGATGGCACGGTGGGCGGATAGGCGCGCGATACGATGCGGCTGTCGGCCAGCTGCAGCGCGGCCTGTTGCTCGAGCTCGGTGCGGCGCTTGACCAGTGTTTGATAGCCTTGGCTGGCCTGACGGGCGCGGTCGATCATGCGGTAGAGCTGAGCAGAGGCATCGGTTGGTAACTCGCTGTCGAGAACGGTGCGGTGCAGCCCCTCGAGCAGCATGGTTTCCTGCCCGTGCCGTTGTGACAGTTCGAGGTTGAGGTCGGCGAGCTCCTGCTCGGTCCGACTGCGCAGGCTGGTCTCTATACTGGCCAGATCGAGGCCAGGGGCCGGGGCAGGGGCCCCGATATTATCGGATGCGATCTGCCAATCTGCGTATAACTGCCGAAGGCTGTCGGAGCCCAGTTCGTCGGCCACCAGTTGCCAGCGCCTAAGTCTTGTATCGCGGGTAACCCGCTCGATGGTGGCGCTCAGAGCCTGGCGCTGGCTCCGCTGTGTCTCCAGATCCCGCAATTGGGCCGAAAGCCGCGTATCGCCGCGCTCGCCTGCCAGCCAGGCTGCCTGCTCGCGAATGTAGGCGTCGATCTCGCCCTCGCGCTCGGCCAGCGCGCTTATTTCAACGTCGAGTTGCGCGTCGAGTAAGGCGACCACCGTGCTCGCCTGCCGCGCCTTGGCTTGCGCCTGGTTGGCGAGGTAGACATCGGCCAGCGCGTTGGCCAGATCGGCCGCAGCGCCCGGTGAATGCGCTGTCGCCTCGATACCGACGATGTCGGACTGGCCACGCCGCGCCATCCGCACTGTCTGGCGCAATCGGGCAATGAGGCGGGCCTCCGGGTCCAACTCGGTCGCATCTGTCGATAGGCCCAGGGAAGCCAACCAGGAGCGGGGCGAAAATTCGGCGTCCGTCCTCAAAGTGTCGCCCAGCAGCCCCGAACTGGCTGCGGCCACCAGGATGGCATCGGAGCGCAGGATTTCGACCTCGGTCTCCACCCTGCCTGCGCCGAGCTGACCGCCGCCAGCATCGCCCTCCAGAATATGGGGGCGCGCCGGATCGATCATGATCAGAGCCGTAGCCGTGTAGCTGCGTGGCATGATGATAAGCGCCACGACGCCTGCAAGCACAGAAAGTGACACGATGGCAATGGCAAGCGCTGCGTTTCGGCGCAGTCGCCCCAAAATAGCGGGTAGATCTGGATAAGCTGCGCCCAAATGTCTTCAGGTCGTCTGCCGTCGACCTGCTCCCTCTATCAGTAGAGAACCGCATAGGAGCCACCTTGGCAAGTGTTCTTGATTGAATTTCTTGCATGGCCGTTGTCTCCGTGCGTAGCGCAGAGTCTAACGAGATTTTTGCTTGTGTCGGGGCGCGGGCGACGCTGACCCGCCTGCGATCCTCTTGCGCGGCCGTGCGCCTGTGGCTAAGTGATCTGGTATCATCGAAACCGGGCAAGTGGTCCTAAACTGGTCCCTGTCACAACCGGATTGTCAGGAGGAGACGCAAGTGGGCGAGCCAACATTCATGCGCCGCGAGATTGCCGAGATCCCGGCAGCCACCGCACGGCTGCTCGATCATGGTGGCGAGGCTATTGCAGCGGCGGCTCAGGCCTTGGCTGCGCGTGATCCGGCCTTGATCGTGACCATTGCCCGCGGCTCGTCCGATCACGCCTCGGCCTTCCTCAAATATGCGATCGAGCTCACGGCAGGCGTGCCGGTGGCTTCCATCGGACCCTCCATCGGCTCGATCTACAATCGCCCTCTCAAGCTCGAGCGGGCTGCGGCCATCGCCATTTCCCAGTCGGGCAAGAGCCCGGATCTAGTCGCCATGAGCCAGGCTGCGCGCCAGGGCGGTGCCCTGACCATCGGCATCACCAATACCCAGGGCTCACCGCTGACCGAGGTGGCCGAACATGCCGTGCTGCTTGAGGCCGGGATCGAGCGCAGCGTTGCCGCCACCAAGACCTTCGTGTCCTCCGTCGTGGCGGGGCTGGCGATTCTGGCTCACTGGCAGAACGATCGGGCCCTGCAGCGCGCCCTGTCCGAACTGCCCGAGCTCTTCGAGCAGGCCATTGCCTGCGACTGGTCGCCACTGGTGCCGGCGCTGGATGGCCCTACCTCGCTATTCGTATTGGGCCGGGGCCCAACACTGGCGATTGCCAGCGAGGCGGCGCTGAAATTCAAGGAAACCTGCTCGCTGCATGCCGAGGCCTATAGCGCTGCGGAAGTGATGCACGGCCCGGTGGCCATCGTGCAGCCGGGTTTCCCTATCCTGACCCTGGCCGCGCGCGACGCGTCCGAGGCTTCGCTGGTGGACGCCGCCGATCGGCTGGCGGGGCAGGGCGCAGATGCCTTCATCACGTCCGCGGGGGCCCGGAGTGCTACGCGCCTGCCCTTCGCCTCGGGCACTCATCCTCTGACCGATGCTCTTGCGTTGATCGTCTCGTTTTATGCCTTCATCGAAGAATTGGCACGCCATCGCGGACTGGATCCCGACAAGCCGCACAATCTCAACAAGATCACCGAAACGGTATGACCGACGTCCTGGCCATCGTAGGGCCGCGCATCTTTGACGGGCAGCGCTGGCACGACGACGCCGCGCTGGTGCTCGAGGGCGCGCGCGTCAAAGCCATAGTGGAGCGCACCAGCCTTGGCCCTGAGATCGCCAGGGTGGTTCTGGACAGCGACATGCTGGTGCCGGGCTTTGTTGACCTGCAGGTAAATGGTGGCGGCGGGGTGCTGTTCAATCAGGACCCGAGCCACCAGGCGATCGCCACCATATGCGCCGCCCATGCCCGCTTCGGCACCACGAGCCTGCTGCCTACCCTGATCACCGACACCCCTGAAATTACGGCCAGGGCTGTCGCCGCTGGGCTGGAATCACACCAGGCTGGGCAGCCCGGCTTCATGGGCCTGCATCTGGAAGGGCCGCATTTGTCGTTGGCCCGCAAGGGCGCGCACGACCCGGGGCTGATTCGGCCGATGACGGCCGGGGATCAGGCCCGCCTTGCCGCCGCTGCGAAAGCCTTGCCGCATCTGCTGTTGACCGTGGCTGCCGAAACTGTGCCGCCCGAGCAGGTCGCGGCGCTGGCCGCTTCAGGCGTCCGTGTCAGTATCGGCCACTCCGACGCCGGCTATGCCCACGCCATGGCCTGCGCCGATGCCGGGGCCACCATGGTCACCCATTTGTTCAACGCCATGAGCCCGTTGGGACATCGCGAACCTGGCGTGGTCGGCGCAGCGCTCGATCACGGTGCGCTCTGGTGCGGGCTGATTGCCGACGGCATCCACGTGCATCCTGCCGCCATCGGCGCGGCGCTGCGTGCCAAGCGCGGTCCGGGCCGGCTGTTCCTGGTGACCGATGCGATGTCTCTCACCGGCTGGCATGAGGACAGCTTCACGCTGAACGGGCGGACCATCACGCGTGCGGGCGGCGCTCTGCGCCTGGCAGATGGCACCTTGGCCGGCGCAGATCTCACCATGATCGATGCGGTGGCCTATATGCATGAAACCATTGGCGAAAGCTTGGAAGAGTCACTGCGCATGGCCTCGCTCTATCCCGCCCAGGCCATAGGCGCTGCCCGCGAGCGCGGGCATCTGCAACCCGGCGCGCGCGCCGACTTCGTGTGCCTGGGTGATCGGCTCGACGTGCAGGCCACCTTCATCGCGGCTCAGGAGGTCTTCTCCCACGAGGCCTGACCCCTCTTGAGTGTGCTTGCAATGCAACAGCGCGCCAAAGAGTGGCCTGCCCGCCCCGCGGTTAAATGATTGACGATTGCCTAAGCCTGTCCCCTGGCTATCTTGCCACCGATGGCATGGGTCGTTTGCCACTTGGGCGCGCGGGGTGTCGCGCCGGCTGCTTATGGGCGGTCAGGGCGAAGCCGGGGGAATGATGATGAAATTGCAGGCGCTCCTGCTGGGGGGCATGGGTTTGGCCCTGTTGTCAGGCGGGGCTCAGGCCGCCGATGTGAGCACGCTGTCGGGGTTCGATGCCTGCGATTCGCTGGGGCTTTCCGGCATAACCCTGTCCTCTGGCACCAATTGCCTGGCCGTTTCGGGCGGTGTGCATTTCAAGTTCACGGCGGGTGATTACGAGACTGGCCGCTCCGTCTTTGGCGAATTCGCGTACACGGGCGAAGATTTTTCGGTATCCGATGATGACGGCCTGAGCGATTACTCGACCCGCATCGACACTTGGCTGAGCTTTGTGGCCTCGTCTGACAGCGATTTCGGCCCGGCGCGCGCCGTGTTGCTGCTGCGCGAAGTCGATTACCTCATCCGGGACGGCTTTGACATTTACGCCGATGAAGACGACACGGGTGGGCTCGAGCTCGACAACGCCTATGTCTCGATTGGCGACTCGACCGTGCTGATGGCCGGCCGCAAGAGCTCGCTGGCCAATCTCGAAGACGACTTGCCGTTCAATTTCCTGGGGTTGTTCAATTCCGAAGCCGTCGAGTATGGCGCCGGTTTCGATGAGGAATACGACCCCGAGGACAGTCGCCACGTCATCCAGATCGTTTCCGATCTGGGCAATGGCTTCTCTGTCGGCGCAGGACTCGAAGATCTCGAAAGCACCGGGACTGCGGTTGGCGTCATCAGCTATGGCAGCGATGCCCTGACCGGGCATATGACGGTGCTGGCTCGCAACCTGTTTGGCGAGGACGCCGACCTCTCCATGCACGCCGGGCTCAGTGCAGCGTTCGACAAGATCGCCCTGCGCGCTGCCGTCGCCGCCGATGACGACGGCTGGTGGAACGTGCTGGGCAGTGCTGCAGCCGTGTTCGACATTTTCACCCTGGCGGCTTCGGCAGAAGCAACCTCGGCCGATGAATATGGCTTCGGAATTTCTGCCTCCGCACAGGTGACCGAAGGCATCGCGATCAATGCCGGCTTCCGCTGGTTCGATCCCGAGGGCAGCGAAGCGGGCTACCAGGCGGCGGCCCAGGTCGTGGCGGCGGTTACCGAGACCATCAAGATCACCGGCGAAGTGGGTCTTTACGCTGGCGAGTTCAGCGACGACACCTATTACGGTCTTGCCAATGTGGCCTGGGCGCCGGGTGGCGGCTTTGTGTCATCCCTGCAGGGCGAGGCCAACTCCCAGGGCGCCTACAAGGTCACGCTCAGCGGTACCAAGTCCTTCGAATAGCGCAGATCTTCATCATTCGTTAATAGCTCGGCCCCTGTGGCCGAGCTTTTTGCGTTTGGCCGAAATTAGTCTTTTGTTAATTCTGATTAAGGCTCGGTTTTCATCCTTGTGCCCAAATTGCAACAGGCGCGTGGCAACCATGCCGGGAAGCCGGTGGAATCGCTAACCAGTGATTGCGGACTTCCCGGTCCTGGCTAAAGTGGGTCCTGCGAATCCATGCATGGGATCGTTTGTCGGTCGCAACGCGACGGCAACGCACACCAGTTAAATGAGTGTGGTCGCGTTGAGACTTACCGCCGGCTTCGGCAAAACGAATGACTGACTTTGGAGGTCAATAATGAAAATCAGGAGCCTTCTCCTAGGTTCTATCGCAGCAGCGGGCTTTGCGACCGGCGCACAGGCAGCTGACCTGGGCGTTCTGACGTCGCTGGACGTTTGCGATGCCCTTGGCATCTCCGGCCTGACGATCTCGTCCGACACCAACTGCCTGCAGATCACCGGCGAAGTCGAATACCGCTTCCGCGTTGGTGACTATCGTGACTCGGTTGCTTACAACCCGTCGTACAACTCGGGCTACAGCGTCACCGCTCGCACCTTTTCGCAGCTCGACTCGCTGACTGTCATCGACGATAACTTCGTCGGTGACGAAGAATTCAACACTGACTACGAGAGCCGTATCCGCTCGTTCATCCAGTTTGCCGCCACTGCCGACAGCGACTTCGGTCCTGCCAAGGCCGTGATCCGCATCCGTGACGTGCAGAATTACCGCACGCAGAATGAAGGCTATGTAGTTGGCACGAGCGCCGTTACTGCTTCTTCTGCGGTCGTCGTTGTTTCGAGCACTGGCACCCTGACTGCTAGCGGCACTATCGCGGCGACTGCCAGCTCAGCCGGTGGTTCGACGTTTCTGAACTATGTTGGTGGCGCTCAGGCTGATACCGCTTACGAGCTGTATCTTGACGAGGCCTATGTCGCCATCGGCGACTCGACCGTGATCATGGCCGGCCGCAAGTCCTCGCTCCTCAAGCGCGATGACGACGCTCCGTTCAACTATCTCGGCCTGTTCAACTCCTCGCGCGTCGGCGACACCTACAATGACGGTGTTGATTGGTCGCGTAACCTGCTCGGCGATGCCGACAAGAAGCCCCATGTGATCCAGGTCGTCACCGACCTCGGCAACGGCCTGACCGCCGGTGTTGGTCTCGAAGGCTTCCAGTTCGACGCTTCGCAGCCGGTTGAAGGCGGTCGCGATGGCGGCTACCTGATCGGTACGCTGGCTTATGCCGGCGAAGGCATCACCGCGTCCGGCGCCCTGGTTGCGACCGGCGTGCTGAATGGCGAAGTTGACCAGTGGGCCGGTCGTGCCGGTGTCACCGCTGCGTTCGACACCTTCAAGTTCCGCGCTGCTGGTGCTTTCGACCACGATGTGGACAGCGACACCACCTACTGGAACGTGTTGGCCACTGCCGAAGCAGGCTTCGACCTCTTCACGCTCGCCCTGTCGGGTGAAGCTGCTGACACCGATCGCTTCGGCGACACGGACGGCGTGCTCGTGGGCGTCGGTGGTTCTATCGGTTTCCAGATCACCGATGGCATCAAGCTCAATGCCGGTGCTCGTTGGATCGACGTGAACACTGAATCGGATGACGATGAGACTTGGCAGGCTGAACTCGGCCTGGTCGCTTCGATCACCGAAACCATCACCGCGACCGGTGCGGTTGGCGTGTACGGCGGCACCTTCCTCGAAGGTTCGTCGGACAACGATGGCGACGACACCGACATGATCTACTACGGCAAGGCCGGTCTGGCTTGGGCTCCTGGCGGTGGTTTCACCTCCTCGATCGACGCCGAAGTCTACTCGAACGGCGGTGTCCGCGGCACGTTCAACGCCAAGAAGACCTTCGAGTAAGCCTCCGCTTAGCGAACAGTCTGATGGGAAGGCCCGGCTTTGCCGGGCCTTTTCTTTTTCTGGCGTGTCAAGTCTGCGCACATCTATTTGAGGCCATGGTTTTGGCGTTTCTTGCGGCTGATTCGGGCTCTAGCCTGCAAGCGATGACACGCACTCGGATGGAAAGTGGCGCATGACAGTTTCGAAGTCTCTTGGGGTTCTCGGCACGGCTTCGGCCCTTGCACTTTTGGCTGCCATGATGCCGGGTCACGCGGCACCCGCCTCGAGCAAGAGCGCTCCGGATGGGGCAGGTGCGGGTGTGCCCGTCCTGCTCGCCCAGGTTGCTGCGCCGCCGCAATCGAGCAATGCCATCGTCACCGTTCAAGCTCCGGCCGTGGAAAGTTACTGGTTCAGCGCGGATAAATCGGGTCTGTCCACCGTGCTCGACGGCTATGTCCCCGATCAGCAGCTGCGCACGCGGCTCGGCGCCATGGCGGGGCTGGACGTGCAAGGCCTCGAAATTGCCGGCGGCGCCCCCGAAGGACTAGCTGCGGCCATCGATTTTGGCCTGGGGGCCTTGGGCTTCATGTCCGAAGGGCGGTTTGCGCTGCGCGATGGTGTCATAACCCTCAAGGGCAGGGCGGCGACGCCGAGCGCTTTCGCGACCCTGGACGCCCTCAACCAAGCTGGTGCGCCCCAGGGCTTTGTGCTGGCCATGGCCGAATTTGCCTTGCCGCTTGCCGATCCCTTCACGTTCACCGCCAGCAAGGACGCCGATGGTGCGATCACGCTGACGGGCTTTTTGCCGTCCAAGGCCGACAAGGACGAACTGGCCAAGGCGGTCGGGGCGGACGGATCGGACCAGTCGGCCCTGGCCGATGGGGCGCCCGATGCCTTTACTCAAACCGCGCTGGCGGGCGTGGGTGCACTTCAAGACATCGAGCTTGCCGTGCTGTCCTTTGACGGCAGCCGCTGGAGCCTTTCGGGAACGGTGCCCAATGTCGACACGGAAGATGCAGTGCGCGCGCAATTGCTCGGCGCCGGCATCGATCTTGCGACGTGGACTGTCGATCTCACGCTCGCCACGCCCGAGACTGCCGAGGCGGTGGAAACTCCCGTGGAGTCCCCTGCGATCGAGGTGCCCTCCGCCACCGAGCCCGCACCCGCCGAGCCGCCAGCCGATGCGCCCGTGGTCGAGACCGGCCCTGAGCCCGAAGTGCTGGCGCAACCCGCAGAACCTGCACCCGAGCCTCCCGCGGAGCCCATCGCCGCAACCCCTGCGGTCGAGCCCGAACCGGAAAGCGCGGCCGCTGAGGCGGTGGTCGATCCCGACTATGGTTTTGCCGGCAGCAAATCCGAAACCGGGCTGGTGCTGAAAGGGGACATTCCCGCCACCTGGGTAGCCAGCTATCTCGCAACACTCGCAGATGGTGCCCAGGTCGAGGCCCTTGGCGTTGCCGAGGGGGCCCCGGCGTCCTTCACCAGTTTTGCCGCCGTCGGCGTGCAGGCGCTGTCGCGTCTCGATGCTGGCGAACTGGCCTTCGAGCAGGGGCGTTGGCGCCTGGCGGGCGAGGCCAGCGAACCAGCAGTGCGCGATGCCGTGTTGGCTGCCATCGATGCCTTGCCCGATACCATGGCGTGGGACACGGACATCACCGGGCCTTCGGCCTTCGAGCTGTGCGAGCGTAACGTGCTGGCGTTCGACGAGCGCAATTCGGTGTTGTTCAATTCCGGCAATGCCGTCATCGCGACGTCTTCCTTTGCCGCACTGGACGAGCTGGCCGGATATCTCAGCGCGTGCGACGCGGCCATGATCGACGTGGAAGGCCATACCGATGCCGATGGGGCCGAGGATCTCAACCTGGCGCTCTCGGTGGCACGCGCCGAAGCGGTCGTTGAAGCGTTGATGGCGCGCGGCATCGCCGCGTCCCGGCTTTATGCCATCGGCTATGGCGAAGGAATGCCGATCGCGTCCAACGACACGCAGGCGGGCAAGCAGGCCAATCGGCGCATCGTGGTCAAAGTTCGCCCGGCAGACTGACCTCGTGCACCCCTTATCGCCGGAACGGCGGTGAGGGGCTAGGGGCCTCGGCGCTTGAGCGCGCGCTCTTGAGCAAAGTTCATGAACTTGCCGATGGCCGCCATTTCGTCGGGGTGATTGAGCAGGGCCGGCGAGCCTTGCCCGGCAATGATCAGCGAGGTGGCATCGCGGCGCCGGCGCACCATCTCTTCGAAGGTTTCGCGGCGCAACTGGTCCGAAAGCTGGGTGCGCAGCAGCATCATGGGCACCGCCGAAAGCGCGCCGAACAGCGACCATTGCGTCACCAGCACGTCGTCGGGGGCAAAACCCTCCAGGCGTTTGATCAGGGCCTTGTCGAACAGCGGGTGCGGCCGGCCGCGCTTGTCGAAGCCATAAAGCCGGTCGAGTTGGGTTTCGATCTCGGCGGTGCTGGCGCCGGGATAGTCGGTCGCTGCGATCTGGGCCATCACCACCAGGGCCCCTTGGCGGCTCGTTGCGCCCCGCATCACCTCGAGATTGGAGCGCAGGCGCACCAGGCCGCGCGGGTTGCTCAGCGGCCCCGCATCGATAAGGATCGAGGCGGCAATGGCGGCCGGGCGCTGCGCGGCCAGGGCCATGATGGTTTGCCCGCCATAGCCTTGGCCGAGAAACACCGCATCGCGAATGGCAAGTGCATCGAGCACGGCCAGAAGGTCATGGGCATCTGCGGGAGTGACGTAGTCGTCCTTGTGGCGCCGATGGCTGGACCGGCCGCGCCCGCGCAAATCCACCAGCACCAGCGGCCAGCTCTCGCCCAGAATGCGCGGCAAGCCATCCGCCAGCTGCGTAAAGTCGCTCATATTGCGCTGATAGCCTGGCACGCAGATCAGCGGCAACCGATCGCTGGCGAGGTTGCCCCGCACATGCACGGCCATGCGATCGCCCTTGCGGTCGAGGGTGATCATCTCCACCGGCAGCGGGGCAAAGGCGCGATGGTCCAGCGGCGCAGAGCGGGAAAACAGCATGGCCAACGCTCTTAGCAGAGCGTCGGCCAAAGGCAATCTGGCCAGAGGCCGATCAATGGGGAATGGCGCGTAACGCCTGCGTTATGCTCATGGTGTCGTCGCCCATGCGGGCACGATAGACCAGGTAGTTGCCCAGCACGCGCTGCACGTATTTGCGCGTCTCGTCAAAGGGGATCAGTTCCACCCACACCACGGGGTCCACGCGTTCGCTACGTGGATCGCCATAGGCGTTGATCCACTTGCTGGCATTGCCGCCCCCCGCATTATAGGCGGCAGCAGCCAGCACCAGCGAGCCGTCGAAGCGATCGAGCTGGGCGGCCAGATAGGTGGAGCCCAGCAACGCATTATAAGCCGGGTCGCTGGTCAGCCGGTTGGGCGAATAATCGACGCCCAGCTTCTGGGCGGTTTCCTTGGCGGTGGCTGGCATCAGCTGCATCAGCCCGCGCGCACCGGCGCTCGAGACTGCGTCCACCTGGAACAAGCTCTCCTGGCGTGCCACGGCATAGACTGCCGCCATGTCCACTTCGGCCACCTTGATGTTGGCCGGAATGCCATCCTTGGGAAAGCTGAACAGATCGAGCGGCGCGCCGCGCTTCTCGGCCGTGTCGGCAATGGCGATGGCCACGTTGTGCGCCCCCAGTTCCTGCGCCAGGCGGGCGGCCAAAAGCAGCTCGCCAGGGTCTTGCAGGCTCTGGGCCAGCTGGCGCAGCAAGGGCGTGGCGCGGCGTTGCTGGCCATTGGCCGCCAAAAGGCGGATGCCTTGCACCACGGGGCGAGACTCGAAAGTCTGCTGGCTGCTCTGCCAAGAGGGCAGGCCGCGCAGTTCCACGGATTTCTGGCCGAGCTCGGCGCGGGCCAGCTGACCGTAGTAGACCGTGCTATAGGCAGCGGCGGTTTCGAAAGCGGCGCGCGCGCCGATGGCATCGCCCAATAGCAGCAGGCTGCGGCCAAGCCAGAAATTGGATTGGGTGACGGTGTCGGGCAGGGTGGATTTGCTGGCCATGGCCTCGAAATGGCCCTTGGCACGTGCCGGATCGTTGAGGAAGGACAGGGCGATCCACCCGGCATGGAACTGGGCTTCCACCACCCGGCCCTCAGGGCCGTGCGTAAAGCCGGCGGCCGCGCGATAGGCCAGTTCGGGCTTACCATCGGCCAGCAAGCGACGCACGATCAGCCGGCGCTCGGTCCACCATTCGCTGGCATCGGGCAACTCGCCACTGGCCTTGCCCAGCCAGTCGACGGCGCTTTCATAAAGGTCGGCCTGTCGGGCGCGCTGGACGCGCGAATAGACATAGACCGGGTGCTGGCGCATCGAGGGGTCGACGTTGTCGAGCAACGCCTTGGCGTTGTTCTCCCGGCGGCTGACGGCATTGCGGGCAATGGCCAGCGATTTTTGCGCCGGAGTCAGGCTATCGAGCAGGCGTTCGACGCCCGAGGCGCGGTCGTTCATCATCAGGTGCACGGCGCGCTTCCAATGATCCTCACGCGTCAACAGGCTGCCCAGGCGCTGGCGCACCTTGTCCTCGGTGGCCCGGTCGAGAAAATTGTCCACCCACAGGCTGCGGGCAATGGCAGCTGCGCGGTCGCGTTGGCCATCGGCCACATAAGCCTCCGCCAAAGCGATGCGGGCGTCGAAGGTGTTGGGCATGGCGCCGCCCAACAGCCGAATGACTTCGGCGCTGGGCGGATTGGCCTTGTTCAACGCGCGTTCCAGGCGCGAGCGGAACACGCTCTGGGCGACGAAGTCGGGCGCATCGGCCATGTAGCGCGACACGCTGTCATGGTCGATCTCGCCGTCGCCGTAGTAGATGGCGGCCCATTGCAGGGTGCGCCGCTCGGTGGCGTTTGCCAGTCCGCGCGCCGCGCCATAGGCCTGGGCGGCCTCACCCTTGTCCAGCTGCGCCAGGGCGGCTTGGAACTGGCTCGACCCTTTTCCCGCCGGGGCGGCAGGGGGCAGGGCCTGCGCTTGCGCATTGGCGGGCAGGGCGGTCTGTGGGCCCAAGGCGCCGGTAACGATGGTGTCTATCGTGGCCGGACGCGTGAGGGGCACCACCTGGGCAGGGGCATGCACCGGCAGCACCAGGCCAAGGGCCAGAATGCCGCCAATGGTCAAAGCGCGTGCCGGATCGGGATTCCACCTGCTCAAGTCAACTCCTGCCAGTCTCTGGGGCGCACTTGCGGGCACCGCCTCGTGCTCCCATCTTAGCAATGGCGTGGTGAACAGAGGGTTGCCGCTGCACCAACCGATTGGCTGCCGCACGGCTCGTCTTGTCGGCGGCCACAAGAGAAACTATGGTGGCGAACTCTGACCGCACGATGAAACCACGCCGACTCAATTGCGGCGGCAGTGCGGTTCAAAAGTGACAAGCGGGCAAACCGGCTCCGCCCCTAGCGAGGATTTTCGACCAAATGCTGCGAGGTTCCATCACCGCCCTCATCACCCCGTTTGCGGATGGGGCGGTGGATGAGAAAGCTTTTGCGCACTTTGTCGACTGGCAGATCGAGCAGGGCACCCATGGGCTGGTGCCGGTAGGCACCACGGGCGAAAGCCCGGCGGTGAGCCACGAGGAGCATCGCCGCATCATCGAGATTACGGTCGAGGTGGCCAATAAGCGCGTGCCGGTCGTGGCTGGCGCCGGTTCGAACTCGACGGCCGAGGCGGTGGACCTGGCGCGCTATGCCGAACAGATCGGGGCCGATGCCGTGCTTTCGGTCGTGCCCTATTACAACAAGCCCAACCAGGAAGGGCTGTTCCAGCATTTCTCGGCGGTAGCGCGCGCCACCGACCTGCCCATCGTGCTCTATTCGGTGCCCGGGCGTACCGTGGTGGATCTCAGCGTGGACACCATTGCCCGTCTGCGCGACGCTCACGACAACATCATTGCGGTCAAGGACGCCACGGCCGATCTGGGGCGGGCCACCATGCAGCGCCACAAGCTGGGCAAGGATTTCATCCTGCTCTCGGGCGAGGACATTACGGCGCTGGGTTTCAACGCCCATGGCGGCAATGGCTGCATTTCGGTGACGTCGAACGTGGCGCCCAAGCTGTGCTCGGAGTTCCAGAACGCCTGCCAGCAGGGCAATTTTGCGCGGGCGCTGGAAATCCAGGACAAATTGGCTCTCCTGCACCGCAATCTCTTCATCGAGCCCAACCCCACCGGCGTCAAATATGCCGCCCAGCGTCTGGGGCTGTGCAAGGCCGATCTGCGTCTGCCGCTCGTTCCGGTCACTAAGGAGACCGAGACGGCCATCGACGCGGCTCTGGCCCATGCCGGGCTGCTTTAGGCTAGGATCTGATGGTGGAAAAAAAGGGCAAGGGCGGCATCGCGACGGGCATCGTCGCGGAAAATCGCCGCGCCCGCTTCGATTACGAAGTGCTCGACACGCTCGAGGCCGGTCTGGTTTTGACTGGCACCGAGGTGAAGTCGTTACGCACGGGCAAGGCGCAGATCGCCGAATCCTACGCTTCGCCCGAAGATGGCGAACTGTGGCTCATCAATGCGCATATTCCAGAGTATCTGCAGGCCAACCGCTTCAATCATGAGGAGCGGCGGCGGCGTAAACTCCTGGTTTCGCGCAAGGAGCTGGCCCGCTTGTCCCAGGAGGTGGAGCGCGGCGGCAATACCATCGTGCCGCTCAAGCTCTATTTCAACGATCAGGGCCGCGCCAAGCTGTTGATCGCTCTGGCCAAGGGCAAGAAGAATTACGACAAGCGCGAGACTGAAAAGAACCGCGACTGGGCCCGTGAGAAGTCCCGCCTGCTCAAGCATGGCTGAGAGTGCTCAGGCCACCAGTTCGGCGGCCCGGGCTATGACGCGCTCGAACATTTCTGTCGTCAGCACACCGGTATTGGTGTTGTAGCGGGAGCAATGATAGCTGTCCAACAGCGTCCGCCCGCCCTCTAGCGCGTGTTCGGCGCCATGGCCGAAGGCGTGGCGGGATTTCTTCAGTCCCAAAGTGGTCAGAAGCGAGTCGTGGGCGATACGGCCCAGTGCCAGATAGACCCGGGCCTCGCCATAGGCCTCGAGGCTGGCATTGAGAAAGCGCCGGCAGGTGGCGATCTCCGGACCGGTCGGCTTGTTCTGCGGAGGCACGCACCGCACTGCATTGGCAATAGTGGTACGCTCGAGCGTCAAGCCGTCATCGGGCCGCTGGTCATAGCTGCCGCTGGCCAGCCCAAACTTGAGCAGGGTGGCATAGAGCAGATCCCCGGCATAGTCGCCGGTAAAGGGCCGCCCGGTGCGATTGGCCCCACGCAGGCCCGGCGCCAGCCCGATGATCACCAGGCGCGGCGACGCATCGCCCCAATTTTGCACCGGGCCGTTGAACCAGTCGGGAAACTGAGCGCGGTTGGCGTGGCGAAATTGTGCCAGCCGCGGGCAGAGCGGACAATCATGGGGCGGATTGATCGGGGTCACGGGCGCCTGTTGCGATCAGCTTGCCGGCGTTCGCTCGGCCATGGGCGCACGGCCCACGGTCTTGGCCAGCTCGGCGACATCGAGAAAGAAGTCGGCCTGGCGCCGCAACTCGTCCGAAATCATCGGCGTGGGGGTGGTGAGGGTGGATACGACTGTCACGCGCTTGCCCCGCCGCTGCAGGGCCGCCACCAGCGCCGTAAAGTCACCATCACCGGAAAACAGCACCATGTGATCGAAATGAGGCGACATGTCCAAGGCGTCCACGCACAATTCGATGTCCATATTGCCTTTGATCTTGCGCCGGCCCATGGCATCGGTAAATTCTTTGGCCGGTTTAGTGACCACTGTGAAGCCGTTATAGTCCAGCCAGTCGATCAATGGGCGGATCGATGAATATTCCTGGTCCTCCACCAGGGCCGTATAATAATAGGCCCGCAGCAGATAAGCTTTGGACTGGAATTCAGACAATAGCCTTCGGTAATCAATGTCGATCCCAATGGCTTTCGATGTGGCATACAGGTTGGCGCCATCGATAAAAAGCACCACCTTCTCGCGGGGGTCTAAAGACATCTAGCTCTCCGGCCTGGTCGAGATCTCGTGGATCGCCCAGTTTCTTGTTGTTTGGAACGCACCGTTAAGGGAGCAACGGGAGGCGCGCACGCGGAGTTTTCCAGCCCTCGCGCAGGCACCTGACCAATTTAGGTCAAAATGCATGGGCAATGGTAGTAAATGTTGCGCAATGTTGCGCCTTTGCCGAGGTTTTGGTCCGGTTTCGTACGATTGGGTGCCAGCTCTTGCCCCATTACGGCCGACCGGCCGCGCCATGGCTTGCACGCAATAGCGTTCGCCTATATAGAGGCGCGTTAATCCCCGCAAATTCTGGAGACCGCCGTGGCCCGCGTCACCGTTGAAGACTGCATTGAAAAGATCGAGAACCGCTTCGACCTCGTGCTGATGGCTGCCCACCGCGCCCGCATGATCTCCTCGGGTTCGGCCATCACCGTCAGCCGGGACAATGACAAGAACCCCGTGGTTGCCCTGCGCGAAATCGGCGACGGCATGATCTCGCCCGACGATCTGCGCGAGGATCTGATCCATTCGCTGCAGAAATATGTGGAAGTGGACGAGCCCGAAAAGCACACCGCGCCCATGATCGAAAGCGGCAGCGACGATTCCATCGCCTTCGACACCATGAGCGAAGAAGAATTGCTGCGCAGCATCGAAAGCTTGGCGCCCCCTGAGCGTCGCGACGATTGATCCTTTCTGCGACTGCCCTATAGTCAGGAGAGGCGTCCGGCACGAGCCGGGCGCCTTTTTCAATCATCGGGCCGGTTCCGACCATTGCGCCGCAGGGAGCGCGGCATAACATCATGCTGTCCGAGACTCCGATCCCCGCCAAGGACGCTGCCTGCCCATGATGCGTCAGTTCGAGCTCGTCGAGCGTGTCGTTTCCTACAATCCTGACGCCGATGAGGGCCTGCTCAACAAGGCCTATGTCTATGCCATGCAAAAGCATGGCGCCCAGATGCGCGCCTCGGGCGATCCGTACTTCGCCCATCCGCTCGAAGTCGCCGCCATCCTGACCGATCTCAAGCTCGACGATGCCACCATCGCGGTGGCGCTGCTGCACGACACCATCGAGGACACCGACGCCACCCGCGCCGAGATCGACCAGCTCTTTGGCGCCGAGATCGGCGCCATCGTGGATGGGCTGACCAAGATCGACCGGCTCAAGCTGGTCAGCCGGGAAGAGGCGCAGGCGGAAAACCTGCGCAAGCTGTTGCTGGCCATTTCCCAGGACGTGCGGGTGCTGCTGGTCAAGTTGGCGGACCGGCTGCACAACATGCGCACGCTCCAGTTCATGCCGGCCGACAAGCGCCGCCGCATCGCGCAGGAAACTATGGACATCTATGCCCCGCTGGCCGGGCGCATGGGCATGCAGGACATGCGCTCCGAACTGGAGGATCTCTCCTTCAAGGTGCTCCAGCCCGAACATTACCGGGCGATCACCGAGCGCCTGGCGGAAATGAAGGAGGACTACGCCGACACCATCGCCACCATTTCGCGCGAGCTGGAAACCCGGCTGCGCAGCGATGGCATCGAGGCCAAGGTGTCGGCTCGGGTCAAGTCGCCCTGGTCGATCTTTGCCAAGATCGACCGCAAGCAGATCGCCCTCGAGCAGCTCTCGGACATGATCGGCTTTCGCCTGATCGTGGCCACCCTGGAGGATTGCTACCGGGCGCTGGGGGTGGTGCATACCACCTGGAAGGTCGTGCCTGGGCGCTTCAAGGATTACATCTCTGTCCCCAAGCACAACGACTATCGCTCGCTGCACACCACCATCGTGGGGCCGGGGCGCCAGCGCGCCGAGCTGCAGATCCGCACGCTGGACATGCACAAGATCGCCGAATACGGCATTGCCGCCCATGCGCTCTACAAGGATGGCGCCTCGGCCAATCTGGCGCGCCTGGAAAACGAAAGCCATGCCTATGCCTGGCTGCGCCAGACCATCGCGCATCTGACCGCCGGCAACTCCACCGAAGATTTCCTGGAATACACCAAGCTCGAGCTGTTTCAGGATCAGGTGTTCTGCTTTACCCCGCGCGGACGGCTGATCGCTCTGCCGCGCGGCGCCACCCCGATCGATTTCGCCTATGCGCTGCATACCGACATCGGGGACACCTGCGTAGGCTGCAAGATCAACGGCGCCATCATGCCGTTGGTCACCCAGCTACGCTCGGGCGACGAAGTGGAGATCATCCGCGACCAGAACCATCGCCCCCCCTCGAACTGGGAAAGCATTGCCCACACCGGCAAGGCCCGCGCCGCCATTCGGCGCGCCGTGCGCCTGGCGGCCCAGCAGCGCGCCTTCGCCTTGGGCGAGCACGTGCTCTCGGCCATGCTGGATCGGGAAGGGCTGGTGCTGGACGATCACGAGGCCAAGGCTTTGTCCGAAAAGCTGGGCCAGGCCAGCCGGCGCGACCTGCTGATCGCCGTGGGCGAGGGCAAGATCAGCGCCGATGCGCTGGCCGACATGCTGGTCGAGGTCAAGGGGCTGCGCCGCCGCCGCAAGCGCAACATCGACCTGCCGGTGCCCGACAGTACCGATGGCTGGTTCGCGCTGCGCGCCTCCGATATCTTCAAGTTCCGCATTCCGGGCGGGCAGACGAGCGGCCCCAAGGCCACCGCGGCGCTGGGGCGCATCGAGTTTTCCCTGGCCGTAGCGATTTCCCCCGAAGGCGTGGTGCCGGGTGACCGCATGGTGGGCATCCTCACCGATGAAGGGCCATTGATGGTCTATCCCATCCATTCGGACGCCCTGGTCAACCTGCACGATTCGGATGTGGCCTGGATCGACGTGCGCTGGGCGCTCTCGGGCCAGCACGACCAGCTCTACAAGGCCGCCATCTCCATGCTCTCGGTCAATCGGCCGGGATCGCTGGCGCAGGTGTCCTCGGCCATCGCGGCCTGCGAGGCCAATATCCACAACCTGTTCATGCGCATGGTCTCGCCCGATTTCCACCAGCTGGTGTTTGAAATCGAGGTGCGCGACCTGGCCCAATTGACGGACGTGCTGGCAACCCTCAAAAGGACGGTCGGCCTCTCGGAGGTGCAGCGCGCGCCCCTGGGCGCGGCGCGGGCCATCTCCAAGCTCGACTGGCAAGAGGCCCTGAGCGGGGAAGAATCATCATGACGCAAGATCAGGTGCTGGCCATTTTCCGGGAGTGCGGCGCCATTCTGGAAGGACATTTCATCCTGTCCTCGGGCCTGCGCTCGCCGGTCTTTTTGCAAAAGGCGCGGGTGTTCATGCACCCGGACAAGGCCGAGATCCTGTGCCGGGCCCTGGCCGACAAGCTGCGGGCGCAAGGCTATGGCGGCGTTTCCAAGATCGTCTCGCCCGCCATTGGCGGCCTGATCCCCGGCTATGAGACGGCCCGGCACCTGGGCGTGCCCGCGCTTTACACCGAGCGGGTGGACGGCAAGTTCGAGTTGCGGCGCGGCTTTGAAGTCAGCCCGGGCGAAAAAGTGCTGGTGGTGGAAGACATCGTTTCCACCGGCCTGTCGATCCGGGAATGCATTGCCTGCCTGTCGGCCCTTGGCGCCGACGTGGTGGCCGGCGCCTGCCTCATCGACCGCTCGGCCGGGGAGGCCGATATCGGCGTGCCGTTGGTGTCGCTGATCGAATACAAGGTGCCGGCGTATCGGGCTGACGCACTGCCCCCCGAGCTGGCGGCCCTTCCGGCCGTCAAGCCGGGCAGCCGCGGGATCAGCCAGTGATCCTGGGACTGGGCAACGATCTGTGCGAGATCGACCGCGTCGAAAAGACGCTGGCCCGCTATGGCGAGCGCTTCACGCTGCGCTGCTTTACCCCCATCGAGCGCGCCAAGTCCGATCGCCGGGCCCTGCGTGCAGCCTCCTATGCCAAGCGCTTTGCGGCCAAGGAGGCTTGCGCCAAGGCGCTGGGCACCGGGCTTTCCCAAGGCGTCTATTGGCGCGATATGGGGGTGGTGAACCTGCCTTCGGGCAAGCCCACCATGGCGTTGACCAACGGCGCGGCTGCCATTCTTGCCCGCATGGTGCCCCCCGGCCACGAGCCGCGCATCCATGTCTCGATCACCGACGATGGCGGCATGGCTCAAGCCTTCGTCATCATCGAGGCTCTGCCAGTTGACCGCAAAGGCACACTCCCGTAACCACAAGCGGTCACACGCGAACAGTTGGGTTCCATGCCGCAAGCCAAGTCCCGTGTCGAAAAGTCCGCCGGTCGCGAACTGCTCGACACCATCGTCGTGATCATCGAAGCGCTGATCATCGCCTTCGTGTTCCGCAGCTTCGTGTACCAGCCGTTCTCGATCCCGTCCGCCTCAATGCAGTCGACGCTGATGATCGGCGACTACATCGTGACCAATAAATATGTCTGGGGCTACGGCAAGTATTCCACCTCCATCATGGGCGATCTGGGGGCCTTGCCGATCAACAGCCGCTTCCTGGCTTTTGCCGAGCCCGAGCGCGGCGACGTGGCCGTATTCCGCCCCGTGCCGCAGCGCGATGATTACATCAAGCGTATCATCGGTATGCCGGGCGACCGCATCCAGATGCAGCAGGGCCGTCTGTACATCAACGGCACCATGGTGGAGCGGGAAGAAGTGGGCACCGCCCAGGACACCAATAGCCGTGGCCAGACCGTGCCGGTCACGGTCTATCGCGAAACCCTGCCCAATGGCGTGAGCCACATCATCCAGGAAATGTCCGACAACGAGATCCTGGACAACACCCAGGAATATGTCGTGCCGGCCGGGCACTATTTCATGATGGGCGACAATCGCGACGGCTCGCAGGATAGCCGCGTCTTGAGCGCGGTGGGCTATGTGCCGGCGGTCAATCTCATCGGCAAGGCCGAGGCGCGCTTCTTCTCGATTCGCGACAACATTCCGCCCTGGCAGGTGTGGGAGTGGCCCGAAAACGTGCGTTGGGACCGCATGTTCCAGTCAATCTACCAGTAACCGGACGTTCCGGCGGCGAATTGTGCGCCCCCGCTTGTCGGCGGGGCGCTAGCGCCATATTTAGGGCGCAGAGCGGGCCGAGAGCAGCGCGCGATTTCGCCCCGGACCGCAACAGTGTCCCTGGGCGCCATGGCCGGGGCAAAGGGCGACATGACCGACACAATCAAGAAGGTAAAGCACAAGAGCGCGCGCAGCGAGCTGATCGAAACGGTGGTGGTCATCGTCCAGGCGCTCCTGATTGCGCTGGTGTTTCGCACCTTCCTGTACCAACCGTTTTCGGTGCCCACGGGCTCGATGCAGTCCACGCTGATGATCGGTGACTACTTTGTCGCCTCCAAGTTCGACTGGGGCTTTGGACCCTATTCTTTCCCCATTCCGCTGCCCATCGAGGGGCGGATCTTCGGCCGCGAACCAAATCGCGGCGACGTGGCGGTGTTCCACAACATCACCAATGAGGAATACGTCAAACGCGTCATCGGCCTGCCCGGCGACCGCATCCAGATGCGCCAGGGCCGGCTCTACATCAATGGAGAGATCGTGCCGCGCGAGGAAATCGGCCGCGCCATCGATGCCGACAGCGCCAATCGCGACGTGGACGTGACCGTCTATCGCGAAACCCTGCCCAATGGCGTTACCCACACCATTCAGGAAATTTCCGACGATATGCCCTTCGACGACACGCAGGAATACGTCGTGCCAGCGGGCCATTATTTCATGATGGGCGACAATCGCGACCGCTCCGCCGATAGTCGCGTGCTGGGGCAGGTGGGTTACGTGCCCTATGATGCCCTGATCGGCAAAGCCCAGGCCCGGTTCTTCTCCATCACCGACAACATTGCGCCCTGGCAGCTGTGGCAATGGCCCAGTAGCGTCCGGTTCGACCGCATGTTCACCTCGGTCTATCAATGAAAAAGCCTGCCCTGATCGCCCAGCTCCAGCAGCGTCTCGACTATCGGTTCGAGGACGACAAGCTGCTCGAACGCGCGCTGACCCATTCGAGCGCCATCTCTCCGGGTCGCCGCACCGAGCACTCCTATCAGCGGCTGGAGTTTCTGGGCGATCGGGTGCTGGGGCTGGTGGTGGCCCATCTGCTGCACCGCTCCTATCCCAAGGCCAATGAGGGCGAGTTGAGCCGGCTGCTCAATGCGCTGGTGCGCAAGGAGACCTGCGCGCTGGTGGCCCGCGAGCTCAATGTCGGCCAGGCGCTCAACCTGGGTGAGAGCGAGGCGCGTACGGGTGGCGCGGACAAGGATGCGATCCTGGCCGATGTGTGCGAAGCCATCATCGGGGCCATCTATCTCGATGGCGGGCTGGCAGCGGCGGCCCAGTTCGTGGAAAAGAATTTCGGCGAGTATATGGGCGGCGGGCGCGGCGGCCGGGCCGATGCCAAGACCACGCTGCAGGAATGGGCGCAGGGGCAGGGGCTCGAAACTCCCTCCTATGTCGAGATCGCCCGGTCCGGCCCCGACCATGCTCCGATCTTTACCATAGAGGTCAGCGTGCCGGGCTATCCGGGCGTCACGGCCACCGGCAATTCCAAGAAGATCGCCGAACACAAGGCGGCCCAGGAGTTCCTGGTTCGCGAAAACGTCTGGAAGGACGGCCAATGAGCCAGATGGAGGGCGCACAGCCCGAAAATCCCCGCTGCGGTTTCGTCGCCCTGGTGGGCGCCCCCAATGCGGGCAAGTCTACCTTGCTCAATGCCCTGGTGGGCACCAAAGTCTCCATCGTCACCCACAAGGCCCAGACCACGCGCGCCCAGATCCGCGGCGTGGTGACCGAGGGCGACAGCCAGGTGATCTTCATCGATACCCCCGGCATCTTCGCGCCCAAGCGCCGGCTCGACCGCGCCATGGTGGAAACCGCCTGGACCGGTGCCGGTGACGCCGACCTCGTGGCGCTGATCATCGATGTAGGTCGCGGGCTTACGTCCGAAATCGAGGCGCTGCTGGACGGGCTGACCAATGTGCGCAATCCCAAGGTGCTGGTGCTCAACAAGATCGACACGGTCAAGCGCGACACCTTGCTCGAACTCTCGGCCAAGGTGCATGAGCTGACCCGGTTCGATCGCACCTTCATGGTGTCGGCCCTGACCGGCAGCGGCGTGGGCGATTTCATGGAATACTGCGCCAACACCGTGCCGCTCGGCCCCTGGCATTTCCCCGAGGATCACCTGACCGATCTCACCCAGGCGCTCACGGCCGCCGAAGTGACGCGCGAGAAGCTGTTCTTGCGCATCCACGACGAGATCCCCTACAACGCCACCGTCGAGAACGAGCAGTTCAAGGTGCAAAAGGATGGCTCGTTCCGCATCCAGCAGGTGATCTACGTCACCCGCGACACCCACAAGATGATCGTTCTGGGCAAGAACGGGCAGACCATCAAGCAGATCGGCGCCGAAGCGCGCGCCGAATTGCAGGAGATGTTCGAAACCCCGGTGCACCTGTTCCTCTTTGTCAAGGTGCGCGAAAACTGGGCCGACGATCCGGAACGCTATCGCGAGATGCGGCTCGATTTCGTGCCCGACCGCAAGGGCAGGTAGGAGCCGCGCATGCAGTGGTCCGGCCGGGGCCTGGTCATCGGCCTGCGGCGACATGGGGAAACCAGCTCCATCCTGGAAGCCATGGTCGAGGGCCGGGGGCGCTGCCTGGGTCTGGTGCGCGGCGGACGCACCCTCAAGCAGGCGCCCGCGCTGCAACCGGGCAATTCGGTGCAACTGGTGTGGCGGGCGCGGCTGGAAGACCATCTGGGCAATTTCACCGTGGAATTGCTCGATGCCCGCGCAGCTGCGCTGATGGCCAGCCGGGTCGGCCTTTATGCCCTGCAAGTGATCGGCGATCACCTGCGGCTGTTGCCCGAGCGCGATCCCCATGATCGGCTTTTGGGCTTGGCTCTGGGGCTGCTCGACCATCAAGGCGATCTGACCTTGCAGGGGATGGAGCTGGCGCGCTTCGAGCTGGTGCTGCTCGAGGAGCTGGGTTTTGGGCTGGACCTGGCCAGCTGTGCCCTGACCGGCACCAATCATGGCCTCACCCATGTTTCCCCACGCACCGGGCGGGCGGTGACGGCGGCAGCGGCCGAGCCCTATCGCGACAAACTCCTGCCCCTGCCGCAATTTCTGCTCGAGGACGCGCCGCTGGGGCCCAAGGACCTCCACCGCGCCTTTACGCTCACCGGGCATTTTCTGTCCCGCCACGTCTGGGAGCCGCGCGCCCTGTCGCCGCCCCCCATGCGCGATGCCCTGATCGGGCTGCTGACCCGGCTGCCATGAGAACAGCTAGAGAACGTGCTAGGGTGAACGCCATGATTCGCACCAACAAGATCCAAGCCCATGTCTGACGCCACGAGCGTGCCGCCCGCCGACGATCAGCGCATCGTCGATCTGCGCCAGGCGCTCGAGGAGCGCTATTTGTCCTATGCCTTGTCCACCATCACGCAGCGCGCGCTGCCCGATGCGCGCGATGGCCTGAAACCCGTGCACCGGCGCATCCTGCACGGCATGCGGCTGCTGCGGCTCGATCCGGACGGGTCGTACAAGAAATCGGCCAAGGTGGTCGGCGACGTGATGGGTTCGTTCCACCCCCATGGCGACCAGTCCATCTATGATGCCCTGGTGCGGCTGGCGCAGGATTTTTCCATGCGCTATCCGCTCGCCGACGGGCAGGGCAATTTCGGCTCCATCGATGGCGATGGCGCCGCCGCCATGCGCTACACCGAAACGCGCATGACCGACGTTGCGGCGCGGCTGATGGAGGGGATGGGCGAAAACGCCATCGACTTCAAGCCCAACTATGACGGCTCCACCGACGAGCCGATCGTCTTGCCGTCCAACTTCCCCAACCTTCTGGCGAACGGTTCGACCGGTATTGCCGTGGGTATGGCCACCTCGATCCCGCCCCACAATGTGGGCGAGTTGTGCGACGCGGCGCTGCACATCGTGAACAACCCGCAGGCGCCGGTCAGCGAATTGCTGGCCTTCGTGCAAGGTCCCGATTTCCCCACCGGCGGCATTCTGGTCGATACGCCCCACACCATTGCCAATGCCTATGAGACCGGGCGCGGCTCGTTCCGGCTGCGGGCACGCTGGCACGAGGAGGATACCGGACGCGGCGGCTATCTCATCGTGGTCACCGAGGTGCCCTATGGGGTGCAGAAGTCCAAGCTGGTCGAAAAGATCGCCGACTTGCTGATGGCCAAGAAGCTGCCTTTGCTCAAGGACGTGCGCGACGAGAGCGCCGAGGACATTCGCCTCGTGCTCGAGCCCAAGAGCCGCACCGTGGAAGCAGGGCTCCTGATGGAATCGCTGTTTCGGCTGAGCGATCTGGAAGTGCGCTTTCCGCTCAACATGAACGTGCTGGACAAGGGCGCAGTGCCCAAGGTGATGAGCCTGGGCGATGCGTTGCGCGCCTGGCTCGATCACCGCAAGGAAGTGCTGGTCCGGCGCAGCAATTTCCGTCTGGACCAGATTGCCCACCGCCTCGACGTGTTGGGTGGCTATCTCATTGCCTATCTCAACCTCGACGAGATCATCCGCATCATCCGCGAGGACGACGAGCCCAAGGCCGTGATGATGGCGCGCTTCGAGCTCAATGACGTGCAGGCCGAAGCCATCCTCAACATGCGGTTGCGCGCCTTGCGCAAGCTCGAGGAAATCGAGATCCGCAAGGAATTCGATGCTCTGACCAAGGAGCAGGGCCAGCTCCAGAGCCTGCTGGCTTCCGACAAGAAGCAGTGGAACGCCATTTCCAGGCAGATCACGGCGCTCAAGGCCGAATTCGGCCCCAACCATCCCCTGGGCCCGCGTCGCACCACGCTGGCCGACGCACCCGATCACGCCCATGAGGACATTCAGGTTGCCATGATCGAGCGCGAGCCGATCACGGTGATCCTGTCGGAAAAGGGCTGGATCCGCGCCATGAAGGGCCATGTGTCCGATATCGACGAAAAGAGCTTCAAGGCCGGAGACAAGCTCAAGCTTTCGCTCAAGGCGGAAACGACCGACAAGCTCTTGATGCTGACCACGGGGGGTAAGGTCTACACCCTGGCGCCCGACAAGCTGCCCGGCGGGCGTAGCCAGGGCGAGCCGGTGCGCCTGCTGGTCGATATGGACGAGGGCCACGACGTGGTCGATCTCTTCGTCTACCAGCAGGGGGCCCAGCGCATCCTGGCCTCGCGCCAGGGCCATGGGTTCGTGGTGGCCGAAGACGATCTGGTGGCCAATACGCGCAAGGGCAAGCAGGTGCTCAATGTCACCACGCCAGACGAGGCGCTGCTGGCTGCCCCGGTCAAGGGCGACATGGTCGCCATCATCGGCAACAATCGCAAGCTCCTGGTGTTTCCGCTCCACCAGATGCCCGTCATGGGCAAGGGCAAGGGTGTGCGGCTGCAAAAATACAAGGATGCGAGCGTTTCGGACCTCAAGACCTTCGGCAAGGACGAGGGCTTGACCTGGACGGACAGCTCGGGCCGCAGCTTTGCCAAGTCCATGGGCGATCTGCGCGACTGGATCGGGGATCGAGCCCAGGCCGGGCGGCAGCCGCCCAATGGCTTTCCGCGCAACAATCGCTTCGTGGGTTAGGGCAGGTCGCTCAGGGGGTGGTGATGGAAAAATCCACCACCACCGCGTAGTGGTCGCTGCTGGCCGCCTCGCCGCGCGCGACGCGATGCACCGCCACGCCATTGCGTGACAACACATGGTCGATGGGCAAGAAGGGCAGGGTGTCACTCCAGTCTAGCACATAGATCAGGGCAGGAAAGGTGGGCAGATTGCGCGTGTGCCGCGTGAGCTCCGCGGCGCCGACGAAATCGCGGAAGGCATAGGACCAGGGCGTGGCGTTGAAATCGCCCGCCAACAGCATCGGGCCCTCTACCTGGCGCACCGCTTGGGCGAGGAGGTTGAACTGCTCGCGTTTGCGGCCCAGCGGGGCCGGCCAGTCCAGATGGGTGTTCATGACGGAAAAGCCGCGCCCGTCCTTGCCTGCAAAGCGGGCCAGCAGCCGCCCGGTGCGCTCCTGGCGCGGCCCGGCCTGGCAGGCGCCTTCCTCCTGCAAGGCGAACGGCTCTTTGGCGAAAATTGCCAGAAAGGCCCGGTCGCCGCTGATGCAGCGCACCGAATGAGGATAGCGCTCGGCCAGCAGCGGCCGGAGCGTCGCGCCCTGATCGCGGAAGAACTCCTGGAAGGTGACGATGTCGGGGTCCTGCGCAAACACCGCCGCGGCGATCTCGTCCATATCGGCATTGAGCCCGAAGAGATTGTGCGTCATCAGCCGATAGACCGGCCGATCGTCGGAGGGCGCGGCACTATGGCGCATCAACCCGCCCACCAGTTCGGGCACGGCAATGGTGGCAGAACTCAAAAACCCCGTGGCGACGATGGCGGTCAGCAGTTTGCCCCACCATTGGCGCGGGCTGCGCCATACCACCACGACGAACGCGGCCAGCAGCGCCGGAAACAGCAGGGCCTGGAAGTTGTTGACGAGGTCGAAGGCCGGCACGGCAAAGCCGAGCACGCCTGCCACGGCCAAGGCTGAGAGCAGAACCACCAACAGGGCGAAGGCGAGAGCGAAAAGCCGGACCAGCCAGCTCATGGGGTTCAGGTCAAAGGCAGCCAGCCCAGCTGCCCCGATTGCACCTCGAGCGGGTCGAACTGGCGCTTATAGGCCATTTTTGGGGAGTTTTTCACCCAGTAGCCCAGATATACATAACGCAGACCGGCGGCGCGCACACGCGCGATATGGTCCAGGATCATGAAATTGCCCAGGCCGCGCTCGGCGTAGTCGGGGTCAAAGAAGCTGTAGACCATGGACAGCCCGTCGGGCAGAACGTCGGTCAACGCGGTCGCGATCAGGGGCTGCCCCGGCGCGCTCGTCAGCCGGTATTCCACCAGCATGGACTGCACGGGAGTGTCTTCGACCATATACTCGTAGTCGAGGAACGACATCTGCGTCATGCCGCCGCCCACATGGCGCGCGCTGAGGTAGCGGCGGAACAGCGAGAACTGCTCGGCGCTGGCGCGCGGTGCCATCATGCGGGCCGAAATATCGGCATTCTTGCGCATGACACGGCGGAAGCGCGCGGAGGCCTCGAAGGCTTGGGCTACGATGCGCACCGACTGGCAGGCTGCGCAGCCTTCGCAGGCAGGGCGATAGATGAGATTCTGGCTACGGCGAAAGCCGCTGTCGCTGAGCACCTGGTGGAGCGCCATGGCACGGCGCCCCGACAGGTGCGTGAACAGCTTACGCTCCTGCCGCCCCTCCAGATAGGGACAGGGCATGGCGGCGGTCAGGAAGAATTGCGCATTCTCAGGCGACTGATTGGTCATGCCCGCCCTTTGGCTCATACGGCCATTCTAGTGAGGGCCGATCCGGCATGCAACTCGGTCGCTTGCCAAAAGTTCCCTCAGCCTGTCACGGGGCTGGCGTTCCAATGCCGCGCCATAGGCGAGCGCCGCAGCATCAGGGTTCCCAGCACCAGATCGTGCAGCATCTGCCGACGCGGCGTGAATAGCACGATGGCAAACGACAGCGGCCAGGAAATCCAGATCGATGCCCAAAACAGCAGCGGGTGGAAGAACGCGGTCCAGCCATCCAGCGGCGCACCGGTGGTGGGGGTAAGCACCAGATCCATCATCTGCATGCCCGGAGTAGCGCGACGCGGCGAACCCAGGGTGAAGGCATAATAGAGCACCACCGCCAGCGGCAGCAGGATCGGCAGGGCGAGCCAGGCCAGTCCCAGCGTCAACACACCGGCCACCAGCCCCACCAGGCCCGCGGCCAGCACCAGGGTGCCGATCAGCACCAGATCGATGAGATAGGCCGAGATGCGCCGCGTGATGATGCCGTCAAACAGCTCGGGCGCGGATTCGGGGTCGGGCAAATACTGGCTCATGGGGGACCTCCGGGCGATGAACGGACCATAGATTGGTGGTCCGGCCCGCCATCGCAATATCGGGCCCGATTATTGGTTGAGATGTCGCGCCATATCGAGAGCGAAATAGGTGAGGATGCCGCTGGCGCCGGCGCGCTTGAAGCCATGCAGGCTCTCGATCATGGCTGCATGGGCGTCGATGGCCCCGGCCTGGCCGGCCAGCGTGATCATCGCGTATTCCCCCGACACCTGATAGGCGAAAGTGGGCACGCCGAAGGTGTCACGCACCCGTCGGATGATGTCGAGATAGGGCATGCCGGGCTTGACCATCACGGTGTCGGCGCCTTCTTCGAGATCCTGGGCGACCTCGCGCAGAGCCTCTTCGGCATTGGCATAATCCATCTGATAGGTGCGCTTGTCGCCCTTGAGCCGCTGGCCCGAACCCACCGCCTCGCGGAATGGGCCATAAAAGGCCGAGGCATATTTGGCCGCATAGGACATGATCTGGGTGTTCTCGAACCCCTCCTGATCCAGCGCTGCCCGGATGGCACCGATGCGACCGTCCATCATGTCGGAGGGGGCGATGATGTCGGCGCCCGCGCGCGCCTGAGCCAGGGCCTGGTGCGTGAGGATTTCCACCGTCTCGTCGTTGAGGATGGTTTCGCCCGCCATCACCCCGTCATGGCCGTGGCTGGTATAGGGATCGAGCGCCACGTCAGCGATCAGCCCGATCTCGGGCACCGCATCCTTGATGGCCTTGAGCGCGGTGCACACCAGATTGTTCTGGTTGTACGCTTCCTGAGCATCTTCCGTCCGCAGTGCGGGGTCGGTGTTGGGAAACAGTGCCAGCGCCGGAATGCCTTCGGCTGCCGCCTGCCGCGCCGCCTCGACCGCCAGGTCCACGCTCAGGCGTTCGACGCCCGGCATGGTCTTGACCGGGGTGCGGGTATTGGTGCCCGCGATCACGAAGAGCGGCCAGATCAGATCGCCCGGCGTGAGGGTCGTTTCGCGCACCAGCGCCCGGCTCCAGGCGAACTGGCGTGTGCGACGCAGGCGACGGCCGCCCAGGAAATCCATGTCGTGCTTGCGCCAGCGCTCAGTCATCTGATCCTCGTGGTAACCGGTTGTGGACGCTCTCTAGCAGTCCAAAGCCGGGCCTGCAAAGCCGCCCATCCTTGCGAGACAGGGCTTTAAGCGCTAACACCGGCTCGCCTCCCACGGTTTTTGCAAGGCGCCATGGATCTCAGCACTCCGCCTTTCGGCCGCTTCGTGCGCATCATCGCGCTGATCTGCCTCGTCCTGGGGCTCAACGACGCTGCCCGACTGACCGGCGTGTCGCTCGGAGCGACCAGCCCGCTGGCCGTGTTGGGTCCCACCAGCTTCGTGTTCCTGGCCATCTTCGCGCTCGCCCGGCTGTTTGCCGCCGTCGGCCTGTGGATGAAAGCCAACTGGGGCGCCGTGCTGCTGGTGGCCGCCACGGTGGTGGAGTTGGTCGTTTTCATCTCCGGGCAGGGCGTGGTGCAAATGTCGATCTTTGGCTTCATCGTGCGCCTGCTGCTGGCGGCCGGTGTCGTCACCATCCTGTTCTTTTCCTGGCGCGTGGCGCGTTCGCGCATTCAGGATTGAGTTAGGTTACAATTTTCTTGCACGTCGTAAGAAGTTGTAAAGGCAATTTCCCGAACTTTTTCAGTAAGATAGTTTTAATCCTGCGGTTTAAGTCCATCTTATGCGGGCGGCCGTAGTTTGGCCCTACGAGACACGAAGCTAATCGTGCGGACCCAAAACAGTGAGGCAGAAATGGCATCCAAATCCAACGCCGCCGAGGCAATCGTTCCGGAAACCCAGACCAGCCTGAAGCCGCTCTATCTCGAGGCGGTCTCCCGCGTCGAGCGTCTGCACCGGCGCCTGCTCGACCTGATCAAGGACGAGTTCGACCGCATGGGGTGGGACGACATCAACCCCGTCCAGGCGCTGCTGATGTTCAATATCGGCGATGCCGAGCTGACCGCCGGCGAGCTGCGTTCGCGCGGTTACTATCTGGGCTCGAACGTCTCTTACAATCTCAAAAAGCTGGTCGAGACCGGCTATATCTACCAGGAGCGCTCGCGCACCGACCGCCGTTCGGTCCGCATCCGCCTCACCCCCAAGGGCGAGGAAGTGGCCGAAGTGATCGACGAGCTCTATGACCGTCACCTCAAGTCCATCGACAAGGTTGGCGGACTGGGCGACAGCGAGTTCGACACGCTCAACAAGGCGCTGGCGCGCTTGGAACGCTTCTGGGTCGATCAGATCCTCTACAAGCTCTAGTCTTTCGGTGTGGCATTTGGGCCACAACGCCGTGGGCGGACGCGGAGCCAGGCGCACGCCCTCACATTTGCGCCGCAAAACCTGCCTACTGCCTCTGGAGCAGGCCCTTGCCGGGCTTGCTCCCCTTCTTCACAGCTGTTCTACCCGGTTGTGAGGCCTTGGGTGCAGTGCTAGGAACTGGTTAACGGGGGTCGGGGCACGACCCGGTTTTGCAGGTGAAGACGATGGGTTTGAAGCGGCGCGACGTGTTGCGCTCCATGGCGCTATTGGGTGCAGCCTCGGCATTTGGCGGGGCGCGGGCCGAGGATGGAGATTCAATCTTCGGGGTGTTCGAGCGCAATCGCATCTTGCGCGATACGGACCGAGACGGCAACACCGCCGCCGCCATGCAGGCCATCGACACCATCGAGCCCGTGCTGTCCTATGACACGGCCTATAATCTGCAGACTGCCATCGCGCTTTACGAGCGCATTGTTGCGGCCGGCGGCTGGGAACAGATGCCGCGCGAAGTCTTCGGCCTGGTGCTGGGCAATGACCGCAACGGCGTCATTGCGCTCAAGAACCGGTTGATGATGTCGGGCGATCTGGCGCCGGCTACGCGCGTCAACGGCATGTTCGACGAAGAACTCGATGCTGCCGTGCGTCGCTTCCAGGCGCGCCATGGCATCGTGATCAGCGGCAAGATCGACGAGCCCACCTTCTTTGCCATCAATGCCACGGCCGATTACCGGCTCAACCAGTTGCGGCTCAATGCCCAGCGGGTGGACCAACTGGCCGGCAAGTTCAGCGACCGCTATGTGGTGGTCAACATTCCCGCCGCCACCATCGAGGCGGTCGAAGCGGGCACAGTGGCGCAGCGCCACACGGCGGTGGTAGGCCGCATCGACCGGCAGACCCCGATCCTGTCCTCACGCATCCATCAGATCAATTTCAATCCCTACTGGCATGTGCCCAAGAGCATCATCCAGCGCGACCTGATCAAGTACATGAATGACGATCCCGAGTACCTCACCAAGTACCGGATCCACATCTATGACGGTAACGGCCAGGAGTTGATGCCCACCCAGATCGACTGGACCACCGACGAAGCCGTTCAGTACACCTTCCGCCAGGAGCCGGGCGGTGAAAATTCCATGGGCCATGTGAAGATCAATTTTCACAACCCGCATTCGGTCTATCTGCACGATACGCCCAGCAAGGCGCTGTTTGCCGAAAATGCGCGCTTCCACTCCTCCGGCTGCGTGCGCGTCGAAGGAGTTAATTCGCTCGTCGCCTGGATCCTGCAGGAAAATGGCGGCTGGGACGTGCCGATCGTGGATGCGCTGTTTGCCACCAATGAGCGCATGGACGTGGCCGTCAACAGCCCGGTGCCGATCCACACCACCTATATCTCGGCCTGGGCCAATCGCCTGGGCACGGTGAGCTTCCGCGACGACGTCTACCAGTTCGACGCCGAAAGCCGCGTTACGTTTGCCTGATGGTGGCAGGCAAGGGGCGTGAAGTCCTGTTCGAGATCCGCCGCATCGGCATGCAATGTCGCGTAGTGGCGCTCGACCCCGAGACCGGCACCGAGGTGGTGGTGATCGCACCCGCCGCGGCCACGCCCGAGCAGATGAAGCGCCTGGCCGCTGCCAAATTGCAGCGCCGGCTCATGCAGATCGACACATGAAAAAAGGGCCGGGAGACCGGCCCTTCGTCATTCAACCCGAGGTGCAATCGTTAGAGATTGCAGTAGTGCCGGCGCCCGTCATAGCCCAGATAGGTGTCGGTGCGGGCGTCGTAGGAGCGATAGCGGTCGTAGCACCGCGCCACGTGGCTGTCATAGCCGTAGGAGCGGTCACGACTGTTGGCGATGGCCCCGGCAACCGCCGCCCCGGCTGCAAAGCCCAGGAAGCCGCCGACGATGCCGGCCCCGATGCGGTGACCGCGGCGGTGGCGGACATCGGTGCGCAGATCCTGGCTCACATCCACGCCTTGGCTGTAGAAATAGGGCTGTTGCACGATGAACTGCGACTGCGCGGATGCAGGGGCAATGGCAGTGATACTGGTGACTGCGGCAAGCGACAGAGCGGCTGCCACGGAAGCAAGTTTCTTCATCGACGTCCTCCTCTAAAAATCGGCCTTGAACGGCGCCTTCCCAGTAACGCGGTACGCAGGGGTAATGTTGCACGGGGCCCTCCTGCGACCTTCCGCACTTGGAATCGCAAGCTCTGGTGTGCTAGAGCACCCCGCATCCGCGACTGCTAGTTCCACTTGCCACGGGGAGCGCCATGAGCGCCGTCCAGACCCTTCCGCTCTTCCCAAATTTCTTCAGCCAGACCCTGGCCGAGGCCGACCCTCAGATCGCCCAGGCGATCAAGGACGAGTTGGGCCGGCAACGCCACGAGATCGAACTGATCGCGTCCGAGAACATCGTCTCGCGCGCCGTGCTCGAGGCTCAGGGCTCGATCATGACCAACAAATATGCGGAAGGCTATCCGGGCAAACGCTATTATGGCGGCTGCCAGTTCGTGGACGTGGCTGAAACCCTGGCCATCGAGCGGGCCAAGGAGCTGTTCGGGGCCGGTTTTGCCAATGTGCAGCCCAATTCTGGCAGCCAGATGAACCAGGCGGTGTTCCTGGCGCTCCTGCAGCCGGGCGACACCTTCATGGGGCTCGATCTGAATTCGGGCGGCCATCTCACCCATGGCTCGCCGGTCAATATGAGCGGCAAGTGGTTCAACGTGGTCTCCTACGGTGTGCGCCGCGACGATCATCTGCTCGATATGGAAGACATCGCCGCCAAGGCCCGCGAGCACAAGCCCAAGCTGATCGTGGCCGGCGGCACCGCCTATTCGCGCGTCTGGGACTGGAAGCGCTTCCGCGAGATCGCCGACGAAGTGGGCGCTTATCTGATGGTGGACATGGCCCACATCGCTGGTCTGGTCGCGGGCGGGGTGCATCCCTCGCCGGTGCCGCACGCCCATGTGGTCACCACCACCACCCATAAGTCTTTGCGCGGTCCGCGCGGCGGCATGATCCTCACCAATGACGAGGACATCGCCAAGAAAATCAATTCGGCCGTGTTCCCCGGGCTGCAGGGCGGGCCGCTGATGCACGTCATTGCCGCCAAGGCCGTGGCCTTCAAGGAAGCGCTCTCGCCCGAGTTCAAGGTCTATGCCCGCCAGGTGGTGGCCAATGCCCAAGCGCTGGCCAAGACGCTGATGGACGAGGGGCTGGACGTGGTTTCGGGCGGCACCGACAACCATCTGCTGCTGCTCGACCTGCGCAAGAAGAATGCTACCGGCAAGCGCGCCGAACAGGCGCTGGGCCGCGCTTTCATCACCTGCAACAAGAACGGCATTCCGTTCGATCCCGAAAAGCCGTTCGTCACCTCCGGCATTCGCCTGGGCACGCCTGCGGGCACCACGCGCGGGTTCGGCGAAGCCGAGTTCCAGGAGATCGGCCGGTTGATCGTGGAAGTGCTCGATGGCCTGCGCGAAGCCAATTCCGACGAGGGCAATGGCGTTGTCGAGGCGGCGGTGCGCGACAAGGTCAAGCAGCTGACGCAGCGTTTCCCCATCTACCAGGACTGATCCCAAAGAAATGCGCTGTCCCTATTGCGGAAATGACGATACGCAGGTCAAGGACAGCCGGCCGACCGAGGACTCCAACTCGATCCGCAGACGGCGCATCTGCAACGCCTGCGGCGGGCGCTTCACCACGTTCGAGCGCGTGCAGTTGCGCGATCTCACCGTGGTCAAGAAATCGGGCCGTAAGGTGCCGTTCGATCGCGACAAGCTGGCCCGTTCGGTCAACACCGCGCTGCGCAAGCGTGCCGTGCAGCCCGAGCGGGTGGAGCGCATGATTTCGGGCGTAGTGCGCCAGCTCGAAAGTCTGGGCGAAGTCGAAGTCAGCTCCGAGCAGATCGGGCAGTTCGTGATGGAAGGGCTCAAGGGCCTGGACGACGTGGCCTTCGTGCGTTTCGCCTCGGTCTACAAAAATTTTTCGGCGGCTGACGACTTCCGGTCGTTCCTGGCCCAACTGGGTGCCGCGGAGGACGCCAAACCGACGGACCAGGACAGTTGAGCGCCTTGACCACCTTGGATCGGCGCTGGCTGGACGCGGCGGCCCGCCTGGCCATGCCGCATCTGGGCACCACCGACGACAATCCCACCGTTGGCGCCATCGTGCTGGACGCGTCCGGTGCCGTGGCCGGTTTGGCCGTCACCGCCCGTGGCGGACGGCCCCATGCCGAAACCCAGGCCCTGGCCATGGCGGGAGCCCGCGCGCGCGGCGGCACTCTCTATGTCACGCTCGAGCCGTGCAACCATTGGGGCCGCACGCCGCCTTGTTCCGATGCCGTGGCGCGCGCCAAGATCGCACGGGTAGTGATCGGCCTGCTCGATCCCGATCCGCGCACGGCCGGCAGCGGCGTGGAAAAACTGCGCAGCAAGGGCGTCGAGGTGGTGGTTGCCGACCAGCACGAGCCCAGCCAGAGGCTGCACGAAGGGCATATCCTGCGCAAGAAGCAGCGTCGGCCCTTCGTTACCCTCAAGATGGCAGTTTCCGCCGATGGCCGGATCGGGTTTTCCGACCAGGGCAACGTGCCGATCACCGGAGAAGAGGCCCAGCGCTGGACGCACATGCAGCGCGCCCTGTCCGATGCGGTTCTGGTGGGTGCCTCCACCGCCATGCTGGACAATCCGCGCCTCACCGTGCGTCTCAAGGGCCTGGAATGGCGCACGCCCATGCGCGTGATCCTGGTGGGCTCCAAGCCGCTGCCCAAGGGCATCAGGCTGGTGGAAGACCTGCCGATCTATCCGGTGGGCATCATCGCTACGCGTGAGAACGCCACCAGCGTGCCACCATCGGTGGAACAGTTCCGCGTGGATGGCACCAATGGCCGCCCCCACATCTTTGCCGCGCTGCGCGCCCTGGGCGATCGCGGCATCGGACGGCTCCTGGTGGAAGGCGGCGCCCGGCTCAGCGAAGCCATGCTGGCGCTCGATCTCGTCGATCGGTTCGAGCTGCTGCTCAGCCCGCGCGAGATCGGCCCAAGGGGCGTGCCGGCCACCACTGTTCGGCCCCAGATACAGCAGCGTTTGCTTGCAGCAGGCCTGACCCAGGTTGACCAGCGCGGCCTGGGAGACGATATGTTGCTGACCTTCGAACGGGCTTGATCCATGTTTACCGGCATTGTCACCGATGTGGGGCGCCTCGTGCGCGCCCAGGACCGTAATGACGGTCGCCTTTTGCGTATCGCCACCCTCTACGATCCCCAGACCATCGCGCTGGGCGCCTCCATCACCGTGGATGGCATTTGCCTGACCGCCACCGACAAGGGCACAGAGGCCGGGCAGAACTGGTTCGAGGCCTTTGCCGGGCTCGAAACCCTGGCCGTCACCCGCGTCGGCCAGTGGGCTGAGGGGCGCCGGGTCAATCTGGAACGCTCGCTCAAGATCGGGGACGAACTGGGCGGCCACATCGTTTCGGGTCATGTCGACGGGCTGGCCACAGTCACCAGCAAGGACGTCACCAGCGAGCAGGTGACCCTCTGGTTCGAGGCTCCCGCCGAGATCGCCCAGTTCATCGCCAAGAAGGGCAGCGTGGCCCTCAACGGCACCTCGCTCACCGTCAATGCGGTGGAGGGCCGGCGCTTCAGCGTCCACCTCATCCCCCACACCGTTGCCGTCACCGCCTGGGGCGATTGCCAGGTGGGCGACAGCGTCAATATTGAAGTCGATCCCATGGCTCGCTACGCAGCCAGGCTCTTGGAAACCACCGGCGCCTTGCGGCAGCCGGAAAAGGAATGAACATGGCGGACGCCGCTCATCTTCTGATCATCGAAGCGCGCTTTTACGACGACATGGCCGATGCCCTGTTTGCGGGCGCCAAGGCGGCCCTGGATGCGGCCGGCGCCAGCTATGACCGCATTGCCGTGCCCGGCGTGCTCGAGATCCCCGCCGCCCTGGCCATGGCTCTCGATGCCGGCCGTGCGGGCACCGCGCCGCGCTATGACGGCTATGTCACCCTTGGCTGCGTCATTCGCGGCGAAACCACCCATTACGACATCGTCTCCAACGAATCGGCTCGCGCGCTGATGGATCTCTCCGTTGCCGAGCGCCTGTGCCTGGGCAATGGCATCCAGACGGTGGAAAACGACGACCAGGCTTGGGCGCGCGTCAGCGCCGACCGCAAGGACAAGGGGGGTGGCGCCGCCCGTGCTGCCCTGGCCATGATCGCCCTCAAACGTCAGCTCGGGGCATAACATGGCTGGTCCGCAACAAACCCCTCGTGCCGCCAACCAGCGCGGTGCCGCTCGCCTGGCTGCCGTGCAGGCGCTCTACCAGATGGATGTGGGCCGCGCCACGCTCGAGGACACGCTGGTCCAGTTCGACATCCACCATCTGGGGCGCGAGGTCGAGGGCGAGCAATATCTGCCCGCTGATGCCGATTTCTTCCGCCAGATCGTGCGCGGCGTCATCAAGGCGCAGCTCGATATCGACCCCATGATCGATGCCAGCCTGACCGATGGCTGGCCGGTGGGGCGAATCGATGCCACGCTGCGCGCCATTCTGCGTGCCGCCAGCTTCGAGCTTCTGCGTCGCAAGGACATTCCGGCTAAGGTGGTGATCACCGAATATGTCGACGTGGCCAAGGCGTTTTACGACAAGGACGAGCCGGCGCTGGTCAATGGCGTGCTCGATGCCATCGCCAAGCGCGCTGCAGCCTGAGCCCGGTGCACGTCACCTTCGGCCAATGAAAAAGGCGCCCTCCGAACCGGAGCGGCGCCTTTGCTATTGCGGCAGGTCGGTCGGCGAAGCGGTCAGCCGCTTCGCTCAGCTCGACTAGAGCGAATTGATGATCGATTCCACGAAAGTGCGGTCCTGCCCGAAGGAGGGGGTCCGGCGGCCTTCGATGGTGACGGCGCGGCCGTCTTCGAGCCCATAGAGCGCGGTGTCCACGACCTTGTCGTTGCGGTCGAAATAAACCGCCAGCACCTTGCGCTCCTTGACCATGTCAAGCCCGAACGCGGTGCGCTCCACCTTGGTCTCGACGTAGTAATAGGCTTCTTCATTGCCGAAGGTGCTGGTGGTCTGGGGCGAGCCCAGAACGATCATCACCAATTGCTTGCTCTGGCCGGGACGAACCTGGGCCAGCGCATCCTGGGGCAGGGAGTAACCCTGGGTGCGCACCGAGGTGAGCCCGACGCTGCTGGTGCTGCAGGCAGATACGCCGACGGCCACGAGCACTGCGGCGGCGATGGGCGCGACTCGTTTGGCAACAACACTCAGACGCATGAATTTGACTTTCCCGATAGCTCTCGACTATAGGCACCCGGCAGGGCGACAGGGCCGCCGAACTGTGTAGCCGCCAATGCCCTGATCTGGCAAGCTGGCAAACCGTAAACAAGACGGACCAGACCTAGCTGATCCAGCCCTTGCCACGCAACCCGAGCACACCACATGATCTTGAACCTGTTGCGTAAAGACAAAGCTACCGGATCGGTTTTCGCCGTTTATAGCGCCATTGTGGCGCAATCCCGGCAGCCCCATTTCTATGCCCATTGGGGCGTTCCAGACACGGTGACGGGGCGCTTCGACATGATCAGCCTGCATCTGGCGCTGGTTTTCATGCGCCTGCGGCGGGAAGGGGGCGCGGCCGCAACCTTCGCCCAGGAATTGTTCGATCTGTTCTTCAAGGACATGGACCGCTCGCTGCGCGAGATGGGCGTGGGCGATCTGGGCGTGCCCAAGCGCGTGCAAAAGATGTCGAGCGTGTTTTACGGCCTGCTTGCTTCCCTCAGCGAGGCGCTGGACGCAAAGGACCGTCCGGCCCTTGAGACCGTGCTCAAACGCAATATCTATGCAGACATGCCCGACCACGATGCCGGCCCGCTGGCCGCCTATCTCCTGGCCCAGGCCGACCGGTTGGCAGCCATGCCGGCATCCACCATCACCGGCGGCACAGTGACATTTTCGGAGCCCAGCCATGACCAGGCACACTCAGCCTGAACCCCTTCTGGACGCCAGCGTTCGGCTCGACAATCTGCCTCCCGAAGGCCGCACCATCAAGGTTGGCCTCGATCCGGCCAATCTTCCGGCCATTGCCGAGCTGCTCAAGGTCACGGCCGTTTCGGGTGTCGGCGGCACGCTCAAGGCGGTACGCTTTCGCGGCGGCATCAGGGTGGAGGGCCAGGTGCAGGCCACTATCGTGCAGCCTTGCGTGGTAACGCTCGAGCCGGTGACCCAGGCAATCGATGAGCCTTACGACCGCATTTTCCTGCCTGCCAGCCAGGTCCCGCGCCGCGAGCCCGTGGCCGGAGCCGAGGTGTTAGTCGATCTCGACCAGGACGAGCTGCCCGACCACTTCGAAGGCTCGGACGTGGACTTGACCGATTCGGTGCTCGAAACCATCGCCCTGGCCATCGATCCCTATCCGCGTGCACCGGGGGCAAGCCTGGACGATTTGGGTGCCGATCTGCTCGATCGCGAAGAATCTCCCTTCGCCAGCCTCAAAACGCTCAAGATTGACCCCGACAAGGCCTGAGGGCAGGGTGATCGTATTGGGTGCGGCTTGGGTCTTTGGGCCTACCGCTTAGGCATCCTTTACCGTAATTATAGGCAGCAATGAGCGGGACAATCAGAATTTCGGTCGACGCCATGGGTGGCGACAAGGGGCCGCGCGTGGTCATCCACGGCGCGCTTCTGGCGTTGCGCGAGCGCAAGAACACCGAGTTCATCTTTCACGGTCGCAAGGAAGTGCTCGAGCCATTGCTCGATGAGTTCCCCGTGCTCAAGGCGGCCTCGTCGGTGCGCCATTGCGAGACCGTCATCCAGATGGACGACAAGCCCAGCCAGGCGCTGCGCAAGGGGCGGGGCAATTCCTCCATGTGGATGGCCCTGCAATCGGTGCGCGATGGCGAGGCCGACGTGGCCGTGTCGTGCGGCAATACCGGGGCGCTGATGGCCATGGCCACCTTTTGCCTAAGACCCATCGAAGGCATTTCGCGCCCGGCCATTGCCGCCATCTGGCCCACGCTGCGCAGTGACATCATCGTTCTGGACGTCGGCGCCACGGTGGGCGGGGACGCCCAGCAGCTGGTGGATTTCTCCATTCTGGGCGCCGCCTTGGCGCGGGCGCTGTTCGACCAGAAGGCGCCCACGGTTGGCCTGCTCAACGTGGGCACCGAGGAGGTCAAAGGCCTCGACCAGGTCAAGGGTGCCGCCAAGATCCTGTCCGAGCATTCGGGCGCGGGCTTCGTCTATCATGGCTTTGTGGAAGGCGACGACATCGGCAAGGGCACGGTCGATGTGGTGGTGACCGAAGGGTTCACCGGCAATATCGCGCTCAAGACTGCCGAAGGCACGGCCCGGCAGGTTGGCACCTATGTGCGCAATGCGCTCAAGGCCAATTTCATGTCCAAGCTGGGTGCGCTGTTTGCGCGCCAGGCGCTCAATGCCCTGCGTCGCAAGCTCGATCCGCGCACCGTCAATGGCGGCGTGTTTCTGGGGCTCAATGGCATCGTGATCAAGAGCCATGGCGGCACGGACGAAATCGGGTTCAAGGCCGCGCTCGGCCTGGCCTATGAAATGGCGCGCAGCCGGCTGATCGACAAGATCGGCGACGGGCTGACGCGATTCGGTCCGGTCGAGATTGCGGCCGAGACGACCCCGGAACCGGAGGCGAAACCGGCGTGACTTTCAAGCGTTCAAGAGTGCTCGGCGTGGGGGGCTATCTGCCCCAGCGCGTGGTGAGCAATGACGAATTGTCCAAGACGGTGGACACCTCCGACGAGTGGATCCAGCAGCGCACGGGCATCAAGCAGCGCCACTTGGCAGCCGATGGCGAGTTCACGTCCGATCTGGCGGCCCATGCGGCGCGCGATGCCCTGGCCAAGGCCGGGCTGACCATCGCCGACATCGACCTGATCATCGTGGGCACCACCACCCCCGACATGACGCTGCCGGCCACTGCCACGTTGGTGCAGGAAAAGCTGGGCATGCACCACGGCGCCGCCTTCGACATCCAGGCGGTGTGCTCGGGATTTGTCTACGCCATCGTCACCGCCGACAGCTACCTCAAGAACGGGCTGGGCAAGCGCGCCCTGGTGATCGGCGCGGAAACCAATTCGCGCATTCTGGACTGGTCCGACCGCACCACCTGCGTTCTGTTCGGCGACGGGGCCGGGGCAGTCGTGCTCGAGGTCTATGACACCGATGACGAACAGGCGCCGGGCATTCTGGCCTCGTCACTGCGCTCGGATGGCCATCACTGGTCCAAGCTCTACGCCGATGGCGGCCCCTCCACCACGCGCACCATCGGGCATTTGCGCATGGAAGGCCGCGAGGTGTTCAAGCACGCCGTGGGCATGATTTCCGACGTGGTGGAAACCGTCTTTGCCCAGACCGGCACCAGCGCCCAGGACCTGGCCTGGTTCGTGCCGCACCAGGCCAATCGCCGCATCATCGAGGGCGCGGGCAAGAAGCTGGGCATCCCGGAAGAAAAGGTCGTCCTGACTGTCGATATTCACGCCAACACTTCGGCCGCCTCGGTGCCGCTGGCGCTCAGCGTCGCGGTCGGTGATGGGCGGATCAAGCCGGGCGACCTGGTGATGCTGGAGGCCATGGGCGGCGGCTTCACCTGGGGGGCCTGCCTCATTCGCTGGTAAATGCAACTATTTTGCTCAATTGACCCAACCCCTTCTCAGGCATAGAGTTTACGTGTGAGGAAACGAAACCTCGCTGACGCGGATAGTTAAGGCTACGACCTGAGACGCGCCAAGAAGCGGCGTCGGAACACAAAAGCTGCATGGCGGCTCTCGGGACGTAAGGCTCGCTGGCGAAACGGGGGTGCCAATGTCGCAGAAAACTGTCACTCGGGCGGATCTGGCCGAGGCGGTATACGAAGCCGTAGGGTTGTCTCGAACCGAATCCGCCGAGCTGGTCGAGCGGGTGCTCGACCTGATGGCCGATGCGCTGGTCACGGGCAAGCATGTCAAGCTTTCGTCGTTCGGGTCGTTTCAGGTGCGTTCCAAGAACGAGCGCATCGGGCGTAATCCCAAGACCGGCGAGGAAGTGCCGATCCTGCCCAGGCAGGTGCTGGTGTTCAAGCCCAGCAACGTTCTCAAGGCCAAGATCAACAAGTCGATGGTCCAGGCCGAAAAATAAAGTATTTTTCCATTGAATGACGTCGTGGAAAAGTCCCCGGATGCGTTTCGCACCATCTCCGAGGCCGCTCAGGAGCTGGATCTGCCCCAGCACGTCCTGAGGTTCTGGGAAACGCGCTTTCCCACCATCAAGCCGCTCAAGCGCGGCGGCGGCCGGCGCTATTACCGGCCAGAAGACGTGCTGCTGCTCAAGGGCATCCGGCACCTGCTCTATGAGCAGGGCTTCACCATCAAGGGCGTGCAGAAGATCCTCAAGGAGCAGGGGGTGCGTCACGTCGTGGCACTGGGCAATGCCGGCGTGGCCCCCGACGATTACCGGGAACCTTTCGAAGAGGACGAAGAGAGCGAGGGCGAGAATCCGCAGGCCGCGCTTCCCGCAACTCCCAGCCCGCGCACCGATCCTGACGAGCCCGTGCTCAGCGCCTTCGAGCCGGCGGTACCCGCCATGGGTCAGCGCCGCTCCGGCCTGTCCGAAGACGACCGGGAAAAGCTCTCCAAGGTCCTACGCGAATTGCTCGACTGCAAGCGCATCCTGGAACGCGCCCGCGACACCTGATCTCATTCGCCGGCCGCGGGCTGCATGGTCGCCGTGCCGGTGGTGGGCAGACGTACGTCCTTGAGCGTCAGCGCCAGAACGAAGCTGATGGCGAACAGCACTGCCGCGAAGTGGAACACCGACACGAAGGCGTGCCCGACCTGCTCTACCACGATGGGGGCAAGATCGGAGGGCAGGGCACCAATGGCGGCCGGGGTCAGCTGGCTCAGCGGCATGGGCAGGCGCTGGGCGATTTCGGGCGCCAGTCCGTTCTGCGCCCAGGCCAGGGCTGCCGCCAGAATGCCGGCATTGGCCGCCAGCCCCAGCGAGGCGCCGATGGTGCGCGACAAGGTCAGCGCGCCGGTGGCCGCGCCCACGTCCTTGCGTGGGGCCGCCGCCTGCAAGGCCACCACCAGGGTCTGGATCTGCAGGCCCAGCGATACCGAGAACAGGAACATCAACGCCCCGATCCACCAATAGGGCGTCTGGGCATCGACCATGGCAAACAGCAGCATCGAGACCACGCCGATGGCGGTGCCCAGAATGGGGAAGATCTTGTAGCGCCCGGTGCGCGCCGTCACCATGCCGGCCAGGATCGAGGCCATCAGCGACCCTACCGAGGAGGGCAGGAACAACAGCCCGGCAAGTGCCGGGGACAGCCCCGTCACCACCTGCAGGAACAGGGCGAAATAGTTCAGCATGCCCAACGTGGCCACGCCCACGATGATGGACATCAGGAGGGTGGTGACGATGGTGCGGTTGGCAAAAAGATGCAGCGGCAGAATAGGTTCGGCCGCGCGCCTTTCCACGAAGATGAAGCCGATCAGCGCCGCGATGGCCAGCGCCAGCAGCGTCAGGGCCTGCACGGCATGCTCGCCCTGTCCAAAGCCGTCCTCGGCCCAGAACACCAGGCCCGTAACGGCCGCGGCCAGCAGCAGACCGCCCAGATAGTCCACCTGCCGCCGCCCCACGGGCGCCGTGGCGGGCATGGCCAGGGCCAGAATGACCAGCAGCACCACCCCGATGGGCACGTTGATCAGGAAGATATACTGCCAGCCCCAGTTTTCCGCGATCACTCCGCCCGCCACCGGCCCCACCAGGTTCGAGAGGGTGAACACCGCCGAGCTGTAGCCTTGATAGCGCGCGCGCTCGCGCGGCTCGAACAGATCGGCGATGACGGCAAAGGCCGAGGTCATCAGCCCGCCGCCGCCCAGGCCCTGCAGGATGCGGGCTGCGATCAGGGTTTCCATCGACCAGGCCAGCCCGCACGCCAGCGAGCCCACGAGGAACAGCGCCACCGCGGTCATGAACACGCGCTTGCGCCCGAACATGTCGCCGAATTTGCCATAGAACGGGGTCACCGCCGCCGTGGCCAGCACATAGGCCGCCCCCACCCAGCCGAACAGCTCGAGATTGCCCAGCTCGTTGGCGATGGTGGGCAGTGCCGTGGCAATGATCTGCATGTCCAGCGAGGCCATGAACATGCCGGCCAAGACGCTGACATAGATGACGAGCTTGCGGCGCTGGGAGAGGGGCTGTGCGGATGCGGGTGACATGAGGGGTTTTCCTGGCAGAATGAGGCTTCCTCGACCTTTGCCCCATTAGCTGTCAAGTGCAGGCAAGTGCGCACCGCACACGTTTGCGCGCTCGCGTGGATCAAGGCGCGCAACCTTTGACCCGCCGGCCGCATCAGGTTAGCCATGGTATACAAGCAAAAGGATTCGCGCGGGTGTTAAAGGACGTCTTGAGCCAATGGAGCCCCACTGCCGACGCCCGTGTGCCGGTGCCCCAGGTGGGGGCGCTGCCCTATAGCGTGCTCGAAAATCGGGTGGTGTTCCTGCTCATCACCTCGCGACGCACCGGGCGCTGGATCTTTCCCAAAGGCGGGCTGATCGAGGGGTTGACCCCCTGGGACGCGGCAGCGCGCGAGGCCTTCGAGGAGGCCGGGGTGGAAGGGCAGGTGCAGTCCGAAACTTTGGGCGTCTACCGCACTTCCAAGAGCGATCTGCGCCGCACCCTGCTCGAAGTCACCATGTATCCGCTGCGTGTGGACCTGCAGCACGACGAATGGCCCGAGTCGGGCCAGCGCCATCGCCACTGGGCGGCCTTGCCCGAGGCCCGGCGCCTCCTGGCCGACAAGGGCCTGATGGAGATGGCCTCGACGCTCAGCCAGCAGCTGGTGGGCAAGCCTCAGACCTTGATCAGAAGCCGCATGACGAAATAAAGGCACCCGGCCAGGATGGCCGAGGCCGGCACGGTGATGATCCAGGCCGCCGCGATGCCGAAGACGTGCTGGCGGCGCACCAGGCGGCGGCGCTCGCGCATCTGGAAATTGACCAGGGCCTGTTCGGGTGTGGCGTTGAGTCGGCTTGGATCGATGAACAGCGCATTGCGCCGCACATTGGCGCTGGGCAGCCCCAGATTGGAGTGAAACTCGCGCAGAAATCCCACGCCGAACACCGCACCCACCGCGATGTGGGTGGAGGAAACCGGCAGGCCCAGGGCCGACGCGGCCAGAACGGTCACAGCCGCCGAAAGCGCCACGCAATAGGCGCGGATCTCGTTCATCTTGGTGATCTTTTCGCCCACCGTGCGGATCAGGCGCGGCCCGAACAGGCCCAGCCCCAACGCAATGCCGATACCCCCGATGGCCAACACCCAGAGCGGTAGCGCAATGCCCGCCGAAACCGCCTCGCCACTATCGGCGGCCGCAACGATGGCCGCCAGGGGGCCCACGGCATTGGCCACGTCATTGGCGCCATGGGCAAACGATAGGAGCGCTGCGGCAAACACGAGCGGCAGGCGGAAGAGAGTGCCGATATGCTTGGCGCGGTTTTCCATGCCCATGGAACGCCGCTTGACCCAGGGCATGGCCACCAGCCAGCCCAGTACCGCAAAGCCTGCGCCCACGAGAGCCACCGTGGCCAGGTCCGGCTTCCACACCCGGCTCAGGCCCTTTGTCGCCAGATACATGGCAAAGATCCCGGTCATGAGCGCGACCAGCAGGGGCACCCAGAGGCGGGCTGCCGCTACCTTGTCGCGCCGCTGCGTGATCACCGCGCGAATGAGGGTGAGCAGACCCGCCGCGATCAGTCCGCCCAGGGCAGGCGACACGATCCAGCTCAAAACGATGGCGCCGATGGTGGGCCACACCACCACGCCGAACCCGGCCGCCGCGATGCCCGATCCGAGCACGCCGCCTACCACCGAATGGGTGGTCGAGACCGGGGCGTTTAGATAGGTGGCAAGATTGATCCAGAGTGCCGAAGACAAGAATGCCGACATCATCACCAGGATGAAGACGCTGGCGCTCATATGCACGCCCGGCGCGATCAGATCGCGGGCCACGGTGTTGACCACGTCGCCCCCGGCCAGCAGGGCCCCGCTGGCTTCAAAGACGGCGGCGATGGCCAGCGCGCCGCCCATGGTCAGCGCCTTGCTGCCCACCGCCGGTCCCATATTGTTGGCAACGTCGTTGGCGCCCACGTTGAGCGCCATATAGCCCGCGATCACGGCGGCAATCACCACCAGATAGCTCAGCGGGCCCTGCACCACGGCAAAGTTGGCCCACACCAGCACGGCGAACAAAAACACCAGGGCCAGTCCTGGTGCGGCTATGGACCGCGACAGATCATGGGTTGCCGTTTCCAGGCGAACCACCTTGTCGAGATCTTTGTCCAGCGCGCTCTTAGCCATCAACCATCAACCGTTGGGTGGAGAATGGCGCAGCGTTTAACACTTTTATGACAGTTGGAAAGCCGCAAACCGACCGCCTTGCGGTGCTTTCAAGCAAGCCCGCACGGGCAAACGGCAAACACGGTGGTATAGTGAAATTTTGGTCGGAGCGGCCGGATTTGAACCGACGACCCTTTGTCCCCCAGACAAATGCGCTACCAGGCTGCGCTACGCCCCGACACGGCGCCTTCCATAATGGGTCCGAAGCGGCAAGGCAACCCTCTTTGCAAACAAGCGCACCGATTGACGACATCATTTACGGGGGTCACAAGGCGCACCGGCAAACTGCAAGGGGTCGCGCATGGTCGAGGCGGATACAATCGAGAGCGAGCGGCTCGAGGCGCAGCTGGGGCGCTGGGCGCAGGCCGCTGGCGGACGGGCGCGGCTGATCAATCTTTCGGAAAACCACACCTTCCTCATCGAAGGCAGTGCCAGCCCGTGCCTGCTGCGGCTCCATCGCCCCGGCTATCAATCGCCCCAGAGCATTGCCAGCGAACTCGCCTGGATCGAGGCGATCCGTGCGCAGACCGCGCTGGCGGTGCCCCAGGCCCTGGCAGGCCGTGACGGTGCGCTGTTGCAGCGGCTTGATCTGGGCGATGAGGTGGAGCGGCTGGCGGTGCTGTTTACCTATTTCCCCGGGGCCGAACCCCAGCCCGACCACCCCGATATGGAAACGATCTTTGCTCAATTGGGGCGCTCGGCTGCCAGCCTCCACCTTCATGTCCAGCACTGGGAGCGTCCGCACTGGTTCACCCGCCAGGCCTGGACGGCGGCGTCGGTGCTCGATGCCGATGGGCTCTGGGGCGACTGGCGCCGGGCCCCTCATGTCGAGGGCGCAGTGCGCACGGCGCTTGAGCGCGTGGATGCCGCACTCCGCCAGGCGCTGGAGGGCTATGGCATGGGGTCGGATCGCTACGGCCTCATTCATGCCGACATGCGGCTGGCCAATGTGCTGTTGCACCAGGGGCAGATGCGAATCATCGATTTCGACGATTCGGGCCTCTGCTGGTTCCTCTATGATCTGGCGGCAGCGTTGTCCTTCATCGAAACCAGCCCGCGCGTGCCGGCGCTGCGCAGCGCCTGGCTGGCTGGTTATCAGGCGGTGCGACCGCTTTCGGTGCACGATCTGGGCATGGTCGATGCCATGATCATGCTGCGGCGCATGGCGTTGCTGGCCTGGATCGGTACGCATCTGGAAACCGGCCTGGCGCAGGCGCATGCACCACGGTTTGCGCAAGACACCGCCATGCTGGGCACCACGCTGCTAGCGCTTTAGGGCCCTAAAGCACAGCAGCCTGGTGCGTCGTGCCAGGCGGGGGCGGGCGGCGCAGGGCGCTGGTGAGACCCCAGATCAGCCCCACCAGCAGGAAATAGTGCCGCCAGTGGTCGGTGTCGATGATCGCCGCTTCCAATGTCAGCACGCCATAGGTGGCAATCACGGGAATCAGCAGGCGCCGATAGGGTGAGGGCTGCACCAGGCCGGCCAGGCCACGCCAGAGCGTGAGCAGCACCAGCACGTAATAGGCCAGCCCGCCACCCCAGCCATAGACGTGCAGCACGTTGACATAGGTGTTGTGCGGCTCCTCGGTGACCCGCATGCGGCGAAATTCGAGCGGGCCGATGCCCCAGGGGTTTTGCAGCGCAATGTCGAAGGCGAAGGCCTGCCGCCCGAAGCGCCCCGTCTCGCCCTCGTCATAGGTCTGGGCGGCGGTGCGGGCCTCGAACAGCTCGGCCACCGACGGGATGCTCAGCAGGCTCCCCAGCGCCACCAGCAACGCCAGAGCTCCGGCCATGGCCATCATCACCATCGACACTTTGCGCCGGCCATCGGCCTCGAGCAGGAAGCACAGCACGAACACCAGGATCGCCGAGGCCGCCAGGTGTCCCCAGGCGGCGCGTGAAAAGCTCACGAACACGCCCACGAAGAGCACCAGCACGATGGCTCCGCCCAGCAGCCGCCGCCAGCCGGTGGCCAGCAACGCCTTTTGCAGGGCGAACATGGCGGGCAGAATCAGGAACGGCCCAAAGACGTTAGGATCCTTGAACGTGGCTTTGGCCCGGCCATAGAGCAGGAACTGGTCGGCACCCGGCACCAGGCGCAGATAGGCCAGCGTGCCCAAAAGCGCGCACAGCACCGCAGCCATGGTATAGGCGCGCACGATCAGCCGCATGCGGGGCAGGGGGTTCTCGGCCACGTAATTGGCGGCAATGAAGCTGGTGAGCAGCAGGAAGATGGTCACGAGCACATAGATCAGTGCTTCATCCACGGGCGTGTAGCGCGCCTGCATGCCTCCGATAATCGCAAAGGGCACGAAGGCAACGAACAGCGCCAGAAGCCCGGTGGTCGAGCGGTAGAACCCCATGCCCGCCAACAGGGCCACCGGCAGCACCAGCAGGAAACTCAGCTCATAGGGCGAGGGCTCGAACATCACCAGCCCGCCGGTGAAGATCCAGAAGGCGACCAGCCAGTCCAGCGGCCGGGCCAGAAAGCGGCGCAGCGCCACCACCCCCGCCCCCAGCGTCAGGTCGGGCCGGCGCAGGGTGCGGGTGGCTAGGACCTGGCTCAATAGGCGTTCTCGGATTTGGAAAACAGCGAGAACGGAGTCATGAACAGGATGTACAGGTCGAGCAGGATCGACCAATGCTCGATGTAATAGAGGTCGTGGTGCACGCGCTGCATGATCTTGTCGAGCGTGTCGGTCTCCCCGCGCCAACCATTGATCTGGGCCCAGCCGGTTATGCCGGGCTTGACGCGGTGGCGGGCGAAATAGCCGTCTACGGCCTCGTGATAGAGCTGATTGGCGGCCTTGGCCTGCAGCGCATGGGGGCGCGGGCCCACGATGGAAAGCTGGCCCATCAGCACGTTGAACAGCTGGGGCAATTCATCGATCGAGGTCTTGCGGATGAACCGACCCACCCGGGTGACGCGGGGGTCGCCCTTGGTGACGAGGCGGGCCGCGCCCTGATCGGTGCTGTCGGTATACATCGAGCGGAACTTGAAGATCTCGATCAGCTCGTTGTTAAAGCCATGGCGCTTCTGGCGGAACAGCACCGGGCCCGGGCTGTCGAGCTTGATGGCGATGGCCGTGCCAACCATCACGGGGGATAGAAGCACCAGGGCGAGAAGGCCCACCGCCTTGTCGAAGATCCATTTGAAGACCACGTTCCAGTCGGTGATGGGGCGATCGAGCATGTCGAACACCGGCACGTCCCCGACATAGGAATAGGCCTTGGAGGTGAAGCGCAGCTGGCTCATATGGGCCGAGAGGCGGATGTCGACGGGCAGGACCCAAAGCTGCTTGAGCATTTCGAGCACGCGCTTTTCGGCCGAAAGCGGCATGGAGACGATCACCAGATCAACCCTGGTGCGGCGCGCAAACTCGATCAGGTCGGCCACTTTGCCCAGCTTGGGCACCCCGGCCACCATTTCGGGCGAGCGATCGTCCACCCGGTCGTCGAACAGCCCGATCAGGGCAATATCGTGATTGGCGCCACGCGCTATGGCCTCGATCAGGGTCTGGGCATCGCTGCCCCCGCCCACGATCACGGTGCGGCGCTTGAGCCGCCCGTCCTGGGTCCAGCGCATCACCACGGCCCGCAAGGAAAGCCTGAAGGCAACCAGAACCACCGCGCCCGAGGCAAACCAGCTGATCAGCCAGAAACGCGACACGTGGTCGGAGGCCTTGAGCATGAACACGCTCACCGAAATGGCAACGATGACCAGCGCCCAGGCGGCCAGCACCCTTCCGCTCTGGCGCCCCAGGGTGCGATAGGCTGAGATCGAATGGGTTTGCCCGGCATTGAACAGCACGTTGGCAAAGATAGTGGCGGCCAAGACCAGCGGCACATAGACGATGTCGTGCGCGCCGCCCACATATTGCGCGTAGATACCTAGGCCCAGCGAGGCCAGCAGGGCAGCTTCGACCAGCTGGGCTATGCCCACCACCACGGCACCCGAATAGGTGCGCTCGGCCGGCCGTGCCAAGACGCGCTCGGCCGCTTCCGACAGCTGATGGTCGCTGGCCGGCTTGCCGCTCGTGATGTGGTCGAGCGCGGCCTGCTTGGGATCGATGCGAAACATGAAGAGTGCCCAGGACCTGAGAAGGTGGCTGGCACTGTGGGCAAAAAGCGGTGAAAGAGCGATGAAGGCGGTTGCTAAGCTTGTACCGATTGCCCCCGGTAGAGGGCTGTTACGGCCTCGGTCATTGCGCTTACGGTAAAGCCTTCCTCAATATGGACGCGCCTTGCTTCCCGGGCCTGGAGGTCTGGGTCGACCAACATCTGCGCCATGGCGTGGGTCAAGGCCGGGGCGTCCCCGGCGGGCACCAGCCGGTCGGCGGTGGGCCCGAAGATCTCGGCGATCCCGCCCACGGCCGTGGCGAGCATCTGGTGGCCCGCGGCACCCGCTTCGAGCACCACATAGGGCAGCGATTCGGCCAGCGAGGGCACCACCAGGCATTGTCCCTGGGCCAAAACTTCGCGCACGGGTTTTACGCCCAACAGGGTGATCTGGTCGCCCAGGCCCAGTCGCCCGATCTCGGCCTCGAGCCGGCCGCGATCGGGGCCGTCGCCAGCCATTGCGAGGCGCAGTGTGGGCCCATGCTCTTCGGCCAGCGCGGCGAATGCCGAGACGAGAACGAAGATGCCCTTGAGTTCACGCAGTTCGCCGACATAGCAAAATTGCGCCGCATCGGGCCGCAAGGGCACGGGCATGAATTCGGCAGGCTGCAGCCCATTGTGCACCACGCTGTGGGCACAGCTGGGGGTGCCGATCTGGCGTGCAAATGCCTCCTGGGCGAAGCGGCTTTCAAAGATGATGGCGCTGGTGCGCCCCATCAGGGCCCGTTCGATCTGCTTGAAGCTGCGCCCCGCCACCGAGCCGGGGGCAAAGTGCAACACGCCGCCATGAGGCGTGTAGAACACCAGCTGCCCCTGGCGCCGCGCCAGCCTGGCGTAAAACCCGCCCTTGGCGCCGTGCCCATGCAGGATGGTGACGCCCAGCCGGTTCGCCAAGCCCGCAATACGGCCCGGTGTCACGAGGTCTGCCGCCCCCAACAGTCGGGGCATGGGCAGGCGGTGAATGCCCAGGGCGCAATGGGGGAGCAGTGTTGCAAATCGCGCCTGCGTCGCCCCGTCCTCCACCAGGCTGTCGGCAACGATGCCGACCTCGTGGCCACGGGCCGCCAGTTCCCCGCTCAGATCGGCAACGTGCCGGAACAGGCCCCCCACCGGCGCGCGCATGATCTGCAGGATGCGCATGGCAGGTTAGAGCCAGCGCTCGAGAATGACGACGGTGTCGCCCGGATAGATGGGGAAATCGAGATCGACCGTGCCCTTGGCCATCTCGCTGCCCTGGCGGCGGTAGACCAGCGCCTGGCTGCGGTCGGCGGTATCGGTAAAGCCGCCCGCCGTGCTGATGGCGGCCCGCACCGTCATGCCGTAGACATAGGTGAACTGGCCGGGCGTGGCGACCTCGCCCTGGATGAAGAAGGGACGATAGGTGGCCACTTCCACCGCCACGTTGGGGTCGCGCATGAAGCCGTTCGAAAGCGCGGCGGCAATTCGGGCTGCGGCCACCTTGGTGGTGGTGCCCCGCACCTGGATGGGGCCCACCAGCGGCAGGGCCACCGCACCGGCATCGTCCACCGCATAGCTTTGCGTCAGGTCGGCATCGCCATAGACCATAACCCGCACCACATCGCCGGTATCGAGCGTGTAGGGCCCCTTGGTATCGACCAGATAGGTGGCCGACATGGGCTTGATGGCGCAGCCCGAAAGCGTGAGCGCGCAAACGCAGAGCAGGAGCAGCAGCAGGCGGGACATTGCAAATCCGCAAACAGGGAATTGGGAATGCCCAGACTCTGCCTTGCTCATGGTTAACAATCCCCTTCCCATGGACCCGCAAGACTTTGCATTGTGCGAAGGGCTTAACCGATTGCTTACCACGCAGCGGGCATAAGCTTTGGTGACGTGAACAAGGAGTGGTCGATGTCCGCCCAATCGCCAGGCCAGGACGATGTCAGGCTGGATGTGAGCGCTTTGACCTGGGCGGTGTGGGCGCGCAAATGGCGCATTCTGTTTTTCACCCTGCTGATCCTGGCCGCCACCTTCGCCATCTTGCAGTTCGTGCCCAAGATGTATGAATCGTCCGCCTCGATCCTGGTCGAGCAGCGCGAGAATTCCTTCGTGCGGCCCGCAGGCGATACGGCCCAGCCCCAGGCGGTGGACAACAGCACGCTGATGTCGAGCCAGGTGGAGCTGATCAAGTCGCGCGACACCCTGCTCAAGGTGGTGGAAAGCGCCGATCTGGCGACCAATCCCGAATTTGCCGGCTCCCAGGGCGGCCTGTCGCCCTCGCTCCTGCTGGGGCGCCTGCTTGGGCGCGATCCGCAGCAGCCGAACGGAGATCTCGACGAGATCGCGCTGCAAAATCTCTATGAGCGGCTGACCGTGTTCCGCGAACGCGATTCGCGCTTCATTACCATCCAGGTGCGCTCGCTCGATCCCATGCTGGCCGCGCGCCTGGCCAATGCCATTGCCACCGCCCATGTGCAGCGGCGCACCGAATTGTCCATCGAGGACACGGCCTCGGCCTCGGGCTGGTTGGAAACCGAGATCGAAAAGCTGCGCGTCCGGGTCTCTGAAGCCGAAGCGGCCGTGGCCGCCTATCGCATCCAGAACGATCTGTTTACCGGCAACAACAATACCAGCCTGCTCGACCAGCAGCTTTCCAACATTTCCGATCAGATCAGCGCCGCCCAGGAGCGCCGCAACACCGCCCAGTCGCGCGCCACCCTGATCAGCGGCCTGCTCGACCAGGGCCAGCCGGTGGAAGGGGTGCCCGATGTGCGCGCCTCGGTGGTGGTGCAGCAACTGGCCGAGGAAAAGGCGAGGCTGCAGGGCGAACGCGCCCAGCGCCTGGCCACGCTTTTGTCCAACCATCCCACCGTGCGCGCCATCGATGCCCAGATCGTGGAAGTGGACCGCCAGATCGCCCAGGAGGGGCGCCGGGTGGCCCAGGCCCTGCGCTCGGAAGCCGAGATCGAGGCAGGCATCGAAACCTCGCTGCGCGAGGAGCTGACGCGCACCAAGATTTCCGCCTCAACGGCCACCAATGCCGGGGTGACCCTGGCCGAACTCGAACGCGAGGCAGCGGCCCAGCGCGGCCTGCTCGAAACCTATCTGTCGCGCTATCGCGACGCGGCCAGCCGCACCGATCCCAATTCGGCCCTGCCGGACGTGCGGGTAGTGAGCCTGGCCGCCCCGGCCGTATCACCGGCCTCGCCGCGTACCACGCAGATCCTCTTGGCCGTGCTGCTGATCGCCCTGACACTGCAGATCGGGCTGATCCTGGTACGCGAGCTGATGTCTGGCCGCGCCGTCGTCGTGCGCGAGCGGGTGAGCTATGTCGATGAAACCCACCACGAGCCCGTGCCACAGCCCGTCATGGCCCCGGTTGCATCCGTGGCCCAGGCTGAGCCCGATTTCGTCATTGCTCCCGATCTGGAAGCCGAACGCGAAGTGCTCAAGCCCGAGGACGACCGGCTGTTTCTGGACGATCAGGGCCAATCCATGCTCGCCGATGCCGAACTCGATGCCGCGACGGCCGACGCCCGCGACCAGATCATGGCTTCGGCGGCCCCGGCCCGCCCCGCCGATCGAAGAGCCAGCCCCGCCCAGTCGCGCAAGATCGAACTGAACAATCTCACCGCCGACCTGGCCCTGGGGCGCGTGCGCGTCTTGATGCTGGCGAGCCTGGGCCGCAACGAGGACAGCGTGCGCATTTCCGACCGGCTGGTGGCCGAAACCACGCGCCATGGCCTCAGCGTCGTGCGGGTCGATGCCGCCAGTGGCCGTCCTTCGGTGGAAGCGGGCCTGACCGATCTGGCCGCCGACCAGGCCAGCTTTGGCGACGTGGTGCACAAGCTGGGCCCTAACCAGTCCGAGGTGCCCTGGGGACAGCAGCGCGTGCTCGACCGGCGCTCGTCCAAGCCCGTCACCCTGATCGAGGCCCTGTCCGACATCTATGAGGTGGTGTTCGTTCTGGCCGGACGCATCGGCATCGCTTCGGCCCTGCCGCTGTTTGCGGGCACGGCGGGACGCCTGGTGCTGGTGGCCGAAGACGACACTTCGCCCGCGCTGATCGAAGCCGCCTTGGCCGATGCTGCCGCTCTGGGCTTTTCCCAGGTGCAGGTGGTGGCTCTGCCCCAGTCGCAACCCGAAGTCGCTTGAGGGCAGGGGGCGTGTCCGGGCTCAAATATCAGGCCATTGCAGCCGCCTTCGAGGTCTTGAGCCTGCCTGGCCTGCTCGCGCCGGTGCGCCGCGCCGGCCGCACGCGCGGGGTGATTTTCACTCTCCACCGCGTGCTGGCCGAGCCACCTCCTGCCTTTTCGCCCAATGCGATCCTGCAGGTCACGCCCGACTTCCTCACCTACACCATCGGTCGGGTCCGGGCGCTCGGCCTCGACATCGTGCCGATGGACGAGGCGGTGCGCCGCATCGAGGCGCCCGAGCCGGAAGCGCCCTTCGCGGTGTTCAGCTTCGACGACGCCTATCGCGACAATCTGGTGCATGCCCTGCCGATCCTGCGCCAGCAGGGCTGCCCCTTTACCCTTTACGTGCCCACGGCGCTGGTCGATGGCGTCGGCGAGGTGTGGTGGCAGGCACTCGAGGATATCATTGCCACCCATAGCGCGGTGCGCGTGCCCCAGGAGGATGGGCTGAGCGTGTTCGACACCGGCACGCTGGCGCAAAAGCACGAGGCCTATGACACGCTCTACTGGCGCATGCGACGCATGCCCGAGCCCGAACGAGTGACCCTTATCGGCGCCATCGCGGCCCAGCATGGGCTGGACCTGCACAAGCATTGCCGCGATCTCATCATGGACTGGCGCGAACTCAAGACCTTTGCCGAAGAGCCCCTGTGCACCATCGGCGCTCACACCGTAAACCACTATGAGCTGGCCAAGCTCTCTCCCGAGCAGGCCGAAAACGAGATCGCCCAATCGGTGCGCATTCTGGGCGTGCAGCTAGGCAAAAAGCCCGAACATCTGAGCTATCCCATCGGCGGCAAAGCCTCTGCGGGCCCGCGTGATTACGAGATCGCCGCCCGGCTGGGCCTGCGCTCGGGGGTCACCACCCTGCCGGGCGGGATCGAGGGCCATCATGCCAGGGCGCTGCATGCCCTGCCGCGCATTTCGCTCAACGGCAATTTTCAGAAGCGCCGTTATGTCGACGTGTTTGCCACGGGCGCAGTGTTCAGCGTCCTGGGCCGCCTCACCGGCTGACCCATTGCCGGGTGCGGTGGAAACGCATCAAGGCCGATCGGGTTTGGCCATCCAGCGGATGATGGCAATGGCCGGAAAAGTCCAGGCCAGCCCCGCCACGGCGAAATAAAGCAGCACCAGCCAGACCGGCAGGTCGCCGGGCAGCGCCAGATAGATGGCGGTGGCCAAGGTGCAATAGACGATCAGTCCCACCAGCGTGGCGACCACGCCCAACAATTTCCGGGTTCTCTGCGTCACGAAACCGTGCCTTTCCCTGCGTCAATGGAGCCGTAGACAACGGCGCGTGCCTCCCATACCACTGCGCCCGTCACGCTGATATGCCGCCAATGCCCGCACATGCACGCCGCACCGCCCAAGGGCCGGAGCCGCAGGCGGGCGACGAGGCCAGCAGCATAGGGGCCCGCCATGTCGACCGTCGAACTCAACACCACCCGAGCCATTCCCGGCCGCGCCGATGACCGGCTGCGCCCCGTCCGCATCTGGCTTTACGCCATTGCCGGCCTCGTACTGCTGATGGTGGCGATTGGGGGCATTACGCGGCTGACCGGGTCAGGGCTTTCGATCACCGAATGGAAGCCCATTTCGGGCGCGATTCCGCCGCTCACCGATGCCGATTGGCAGGCCGAATTCGAGGCCTATCAGCGCATTCCGCAATTCCAGCTGGAAAACCACTGGATGAGCGTGGACGAGTTCAAGTCCATCTTCTGGTGGGAATGGATCCACCGCTTTCTGGGCCGCATCATCGGGCTGGCCTTTGCCGTGCCGTTCGTGGTGTTCCTGGTGCAAAAGCGCCTGACGCGCGACCTGGCGCTGCCGCTGTTCGTGCTGTTCGTCCTGGGCGGTTTCCAGGGCGCTTTGGGCTGGTGGATGGTGTCCTCGGGCCTGACCGAATTGACCTCGGTGTCGCAATATCGCCTGGCGGCCCATTTCGGCGCAGCGGCCGTGCTGTTTGGCGCCCTGATCTGGGTGGCGCGCTCCATCGAGCCGCAAGGGCGGGGGGTGCTCGCTTCGCCTGGCTGGCGCCGGTCGGTGATCGGCCTGGGCGGGTTGATCTTTTTGCAGCTGATCGCGGGGGCGTTCGTCGCCGGGCTCGATGCGGGCTATGCCCACAACACCTGGCCGACCATGGACGGGGAGTGGATTCCGGCTGCCATCGGTCAGCTCCAGCCCTGGTGGCTCAACATGTTCGAGAACATCACCACGGTGCAGTTCCAGCACCGCATGATCGCCTATGCCATTGTGATCTATGCCGCTTTCTGGGTCTGGCGCGGCATGCGGGCGCCGGGTTTCAAGGGCGTGCACGGCTGGGTGCCCCTGATCGGCGCCATGGTGGCGGCCCAGGTGCTGCTGGGCATCGCCACCCTGTTGCTGGTGGTGCCCATTGCCCTGGGCGTGGCCCATCAGGTGCTGGCCTTCCTTCTGGTCGGGGCAATCGTGGCCTATCTGGCGGATATGCGCCGCAGCATACGGTAATATCATACCGCGACGCTAAGTGACTGATGTAGAAGCTTAAAATCTTTGTGCTTGACGCATTGTGCGAGAATCCTTAGAGAAACCCGCGAAACGGCGGCCTTCACGGTCGCCCATCGCTTTCTAAGGAATTTCAACATGAGCACTTACTCGGCCAAACCGAGCGAGATCGACAAGAAGTGGGTGTTGATCGACGCTGAGGGCCTGGTGGTGGGGCGTCTTGCCTCGATCATCGCCTCCCGCCTGCGCGGCAAGCATCTGGCGACCTTCACCCCGCATATGGACATGGGCGACAACATCGTCGTGATCAATGCCGACAAGGTGAAGCTGACCGGCCAGAAGCTGGACCAGCACCGCTTCTATTGGCACACCGGCTATCCCGGCGGCATCAAGGATCGCACCGCGCGTGAGCTGCTCGAGGGCCGCTTCCCCCAGCGCGTGCTGGAAAACGCCGTGCGCCGCATGATGCCCGGTGGTCCGCTGACCCGCGCTCAGCTCAAGAATCTCCGGGTTTATCCCGGCGGCGAACACCCGCACGAGGCCCAGCAGCCCCAAAAGCTGGACGTCGCTGCGATGAACCCCAAGAACGTGAGGGTGAAGTAACATGGCCGAGACCATCAACTCCCTGGAAGACCTGGGCTCTGCCGCTCCGGTGACCAACCAGGCGCCCGTCTATGTCCAGAAGCTGGACAAGGAAGGCCGTGCCTATTCGACCGGCAAGCGTAAAGACGCGGTTGCCCGCGTCTGGGTCAAGCCCGGCAGCGGCAAGATCACCATCAACGGCAAGGACTTCGTGGCTTACTTTGCCCGTCCCGTGCTCCAGATGATCCTGCAGCAGCCCATCATCGCGGCCAGCCGCAAGGACCAGTACGACGTGGTCGCCACGGTTGCCGGCGGCGGTCTGTCGGGCCAGGCCGGTGCGGTGCGCCACGGCATTTCGCTGGCGCTGACCCATTTCGAACCCGAGCTGCGCGGCGTGCTCAAGAAGGGTGGTTTCCTCACCCGTGACAGCCGCGTGGTGGAGCGCAAGAAGTACGGCCGGGCCAAGGCTCGCCGGTCCTTCCAGTTCTCCAAGCGCTAAACAGCGCTTTCAGTTCTGCTCAAATTCAAAGGGGGCCGGAGCGATCCGGCCCCCTTTGCCATGCCAACACCCCATTGGTGGGCATTGGTTGGCACAGTGTTGGCAGATGGTTGGCGCGTGTGGAACGCGCTGGCAGGGGCCAAAAAAAGACCCCGCCGAAGCGGGGCCTTCCGAGCTTTTTGTCAGTGCCGGCCCGGTTAGGGTTCGAGCTGACCCTGTTCGGGATGCTCCTGTGCCGAGATGTCGGGCTCGTTGCGGGTCTTCCACAGCGAGTAGAGCACGCCGCCCGCCAGGATGGAGATGGTGACCACCAGCGAGAGCAGGGTGTCGATCTTGATGCCCATGGGCACCAGGAAGATCTTGATACCGACCAGCACCAGAACGATGGCCAGCGAGACCTGCAGGTAGCGGAAGCGGTTCATGGCTGCCGAGAGCGCGAAGTAGAGCGCGCGCAGGCCCAGGATGGCGAAGATGTTGGAGGTGTAGACGATGAAGGGGTCCTGGGTGATCGCAAAGATGGCGGGCACCGAATCGACCGCAAAGATCACGTCCACGATCTCGACCATGATCAGCGCCACGGCGAGCGGGGTGAGAAAGAGCACCAGCTTGCCGGTCTTGGGATGCGGCTGGCGCACGGTGAAGGCGTGGCCGTGCAGCTGCGGCGTGATCCTGAAATGCTTGCGCAAGAAAATCAGGATCGGGTTCTTTTCGATATCGGGGTGCTCATCGGCCTTGGAGAACATCCGGATGCCGGTGAAAACCAGGAAGGCGCCGAAGATATAGAGGATCCAGTCGAACTGGTGAACGAGAGCCGCACCGACGCCGATCAGGATGGCGCGGAACAGGATGACGCCCAGAATGCCCCAGAACAGCACGCGGTGCTGGTAGACCCGGGGGATGGACAGAAAGCCGAAGATCGTCGCGATGACGAAGATGTTGTCCATCGCCAGGCTCTGCTCGATGACATAGCCGGTGAAGAATTCGAGACCCGTCTGGGCGCCGCGCGCGAACCAGACCCAGATGCCGAAGGCGACCGCGATACAGACGTAAAAGCCGTAGAGAATGAAGCTCTCGCGGGCCGAGATCTCTTTGTCTTCCTTGTGCAGCACGCCCAGATCGAAGACGAGCAGCGCAATGACGACGGTGACGAAGGCGACCCAGAAATATATCGGGGTGCCCAGAAAATCGCCTGATAAGGCCGTAAGGACGGGTTCCATGCCGGACCATCTCCATGTGACTTGGTGGAGCAGCTCCGACATCACGGCGTGAACCGTCAGAGGGGCCCGGCGCTGCGTTGGGGCAGGTGGGAGCGCGGGCGAGCGGCTTCAAGGGCCGGCCTCAAGAAATATTTCGCTTTTATTTTGAGGCCATGACGACGCGTGGCCCGGGCCTTAGAGGTCCAAGGCTCCATCGTCCAAACCGGCCTCGAGCAGATCGAGCGCGGCGGCCAGGTTTTCGTCCACGACGTGTAGATAGCGCGTCCAGTCGTCGTAGTGGTGCAGCTCGTGGGCGCCGTCGGAAATGCCGCGCAGGGCGATGAGGGGAATTTCGAAAGCCTGGCAGGCGCGCAGCGCAGCGAAGGTCTCCATATCCACCATGTCGGCATCGATGGCAGAATAGGCGGGGCCCGAAACGACGTTGGCGCCGGTCGAGAGACGGGCCTGGGGCAGGCCGGGGATCGGGTGGGCGAGCGGTAGTTCGGCAGGCAGGCCCGAAAGCGGGGTGATGCCCTTGGGGAAACCCAGCGGGGACGCATCCATGTCGCGATAGGAGACGCTGCAAGCCTGGTAGACGCGGCCTTGTTCGAGCCGGTTGGACCCGGCCGAGCCCAGCGACACCACCAGCTGCGGGCGATGCTCCGGGGCGGCCTCGGCCAGAGCGCGGGTGAGCACCACGGCGGCCTCGACCGGGCCGATGCCGGTCATCAGCGGATCGATGCGGGCCTTGAGCGCCGGGCCATATTCGGCCGGGGCGGCCATGACATAAAGGATCGAGCGGGTCATGGCCGGCGCTTAGCACGATCTGGTGACGCTGTCAGGAGGCGGGCAGCCTCGACAGGGCGGAGGCGCTTCAATAGGTTTTGCCGCGCGCGCAACAAAAGGCCCGAACGACGATGAGTTTTGCGTTTCTCCATACGGCCGACTGGCAGATCGGCAAGCCCTTCGGGACCGTGCCGGGCGATGCGGGGGCGGAACTGCGCGCGCAGCGCTTTGGCACGGTGAGCACCATCGCGGCGCTGGCGCAAGCGCGCGGGGTGGATGCGGTGCTGGTGGCGGGCGACGTGTTCGACCGCAACGAGGTGGATGATCGCACCATCAACCGCCTGTTGCAGGCCTTGCGCGGCTTTGATGGCGATTGGGTGTTTCTGCCGGGCAATCACGATGCGGCGCTGCCCCACAGCGTGTGGACGCGGCTGCGCCAGATGCAGCCGGGCGCCAATGTGGTGGTGGCCGATACGCCCCAACCCATCGACCGCTGGGGCGGGCGGGCCGTGGTGCTGCCCGCACCTTTGCGGCGGCGACGCGAGGGCGAGGACCAGACGGTGTGGTTCGACGGCGCGGAGACGCCGCCCGGCGCGATCCGGGTGGGGCTGGCCCATGGCAGCGTGCCCACGCGCCTGCCGGGCACGGCGGAAGCGGCCAACCCGATCCCCGAAACGCGGGTGCAGACGGCACGGCTCGATTATCTGGCACTGGGCGACTGGCACGGGCTGTTCGAGGTATCCCCGCGCGCGTTCTATTCGGGCACGCCCGAAACCGACCGGCACCGGGCCAATAGCTCGGGCCAGGTGCTGGCCGTGGAGATTGCGGGACCGGGGGCCATGCCGCGCGTGGAGCCGATCCGAGTGGGGCGCTATGGCTGGCGGCAAATGGCGGTCGAGCTGCTCGACGGCACCGCCGAGGCGTTGCTGGCGGCCTTGGCGGAGCTGGAGCACGAACCGGGACAGGCAGTGGTGTCGCTGACCATTGCCGGGAGTATCAGCCTGGCCGAACGGCACCGGCTGGCCCAGGCGCTGGAGGGCTGGCGGGCCCGCCTGCACCATCTGGACGTGGACGATGGCGGGCTGTTGGAAGACCCCACGCCCGACGACCTCGATGCGCTCGACAGCGCCGGCTTCGTGCGCCAGGCGCTCGATGCGCTCAAAGCCAAGGCGGCGGACCCTGCCGATCCGGAGGCGGCTGCGGCGCGGGTGGCGCTGCGTATGGCCTATCTCGACCATATGCGGAGCGTGGCGTCATGAAGCTCCGGCGCATCGAGATCAAGGATTTCCGCAAGCTGGGCCATGTGGTGGTGGACGGGCTGGGCGATGGGCTGAACGTGGTGGTGGGCCACAATGAAGCGGGCAAGTCCACGCTTCTGGCCGCTCTGCGCACCGCGCTGTTCGAGCGGCACCGGCTGGGCGGCAAGGTTGCCGAGGACATGCTGCCTTATGGGCAGGCGGTGCGGCCCGAGATCTGGCTCGATTTCGAGGCGGAGGGGGCCAGCTATCGGCTGCACAAGGCGTTCGTGCAAAAGCCCGAGGCCGAGCTGATCGGAGACGGGCAGCGCTGGACCGGGGATGCGGTGGAAGAGCGCATGGCGCAGATGTTCGGCTTCACCCCGCCGGGACGGGGGGAATCCAAGCCCGATCAGCACCATGGCGTGTTCGGCCTGTTATGGGTGGAGCAGGGCACGGCGCACCGGGCGCTGGGCGTGGGCGCGGGCCGCGACCATCTGGCCGCAGCCCTGGAGCGCGAAGTGGGCCAGGTGACGGGCGGCGAGCGGGGCCGGGCGCTGCTGGCTGCGGCCGAGGCGCGGCGCGCCGAGTTCTGGGACAAGCGCGACAATCCGCGCGGCAGCTACAGACTGCTGATGAGCGAGCTGGCCGAGGCCAAGGAGCGTTTTGCCGGGCTGGAGGCGCAATTGCGCAGCCATGAGGACAAGGTGGCCCGGCTGGGCGCAGTGGACGAGATTTTGGCTCGCCATGCGGCCAGCGGCGCGCAGGCGCAGGCGGCGCGGGCGCTGGAGGCGGCCCACAAGGCGGTGGCAGCCATCGGCACGCTGGAGAGCGCCGCCCAGCGTGCCGGTGAGGGGGTGTTGCATGCCAGGCTCAAGGCCGAGGCGGTGCGGGCGCGCGTGAGCGAGCGGGGACGGCTGCGCGATGGCATCGCGAAGGCCGTAGCGGGGCTGGGCCAGGCCGAAAGCGACGCGGGCGAGGGCGATGCGGTGGTGGCGCGCTGCGTGACGCAGGCCGAGCAGTTGGCCGGGCAGACGAAGGAGGCGCAGACGGCGGAGCGCGAGGCCGGGGCGCTGTTGCAGCGGCTGGAGCGTGCCATGCGCGATGCCCAGGCCCGCGAGGCGCTCGACCGGCTGGCTGGGCAGCTGGAGGCGGCGCGCCGGGCCGGGGCCGCCCAGCGCAAGGCGCTGGCGGAGGCCGAGGCCGAGCGGCTGACCGACAAGGACGTTGCTGCGCTGCAAAAGCTCGACGAGGCGGTGCGCCAGCACCGGCTGCGGCTGGACGCGGCTGGGGTGCGGCTCAAGCTCGTGCCCGAGGCGGGGCAGGCTGCGCGGATCGAGGGCCAGGCCGAAGCGGTGGCGCGCGAGCTGACGGTTTCAGCCGATGCGGTGCTGTGGCTCGAAGGTTTCGGACGGATCGAGATCCATCCGGGCGGCGGCATTGCGCCGCTGCGCGCGGCGCTCGAAGCGGCCGAGCGGGACTTGGCGCAGGCCTTGGGGCGCTTGGGGCAGCCGAGCCTGGCGGCAGCGCAGGCGGCCCTGGCGCGCCAGGCAGAGTGCCGCGCCAGGGCCGAGCAGGAAGGCCGGACGCTGGCGGCGCTGGCGCCCAAGGGGCTCGATGCGCTCGAAGCCGATTGGGCACGCTACCAGGCGCAGCTCGACCGGGCGCAAGGCGACGCCGAACCGGTGGATGCCCAAGCCGTGGTGGCCGCGCGGCAGGCGGCGGAGGCAGCGCGCGGCCTGGCCGAGACCCTGCGCGGGGCGGAAGCCGAAGCGCGGACGGCGCTGGAGCGGGCGCGGGTGGATCTGGCGGTGCGCACCGAGCGGGTGACGCAGGCCAAGGCGCTGGTGGAGCGCCTGCGCGGCGAGCTGGACCGTGCGCTGTTGGCCGAACCCGACGCCGTGCTGGAGGCCATGGCGGGCGAGACGGACGCCGCCCTGGCGGCGGCGGCGGCTGGGGCCGTTGCGGCCAAGGCGGCCCTGGAGGCGGCGGACCCCGAAGCGGCCCGGCTGGAGGCCAAGCGCGCCGAGGCGGCCGAGGCGGCTTTGCGCGAGGACATCGAGCGGCTGAGCCGGGAGCGCCGCGATCTCGACATCGAATTGCGCACCATGGGGCGCGACGGCTTAGGCGAGGCGCGCGACGCGCTGGAGGGCGAGATTGCCTATATGGAACGGCGGCTGGCGCAGATGACGCTGGAAGCGCAAGGCGCGCGGCTGCTGCACGAGGCGCTGGTGGCCGCCCAGCGCGAAAGCCGGGATCGCTGGCTGGCGCCGGTGCGGCAGCGTTCGGCTCCCTATCTCAGGCTGGTGCAGCCAGACAGCGCCATCGTGCTCAACGAGCAGACGCTCGAACTCGACCAGGTGGTGCGCGGCGGGGTGCCCGAGCCGTTTTCGGGCCTGAGCGTGGGCGCGCGCGAGCAGATCGCGGTGATCACCCGGCTGGCGCTGGCCGATATCCTGCGCGAGGCGGGGCGGGCCTCTTGCATCGTGCTCGACGATGCGCTGGTCAATACCGATGAGGCGCGCCTCGAGCGCATGCATCTGGTGCTGCACAAGGCCGCCGAGAATCAGCAGATCCTGATCCTGACCTGCCGGGAGCGCGACTTCCTGCAGCTGGGGGCGCCGATCCGGCGGATGTGAGCTGGACCGGCAGCCGCGCCATCTGCCCGTCGGCAAGCCTGTGTCCTGGCGGCAACATCGTCTTGCCGCGGTCAAAATGTGCACCTAGTGTGGTGACTTGAACGTAATGGAATGGCGGGCCTGGTCGTGAAACATAGCAAAGCCTGGGAGGGCCTTGCCCCGGATGCGGTGAATCCAGCCTTTCCTTTTGGTGTTGGGCGGATGGCGCAAGCTATTGCGGGCCGGGACTGGTCGGGCACGGCGCTGGGGCCGGTGGAAAGCTGGCCAGTGTCACTCAAAACCATCGTGCGCATGATGCTCCAGCAGCGCCAGGCGATCTGCATTTTCTGGGGTCCCGAGCTGACCCTGCTCTACAATGACACCTATGCGCCGATCCTGGGGGCCAAGGAGCCCCATGCCCTGGGGCGCCCGGCGGCCGAGGTGTGGTCGGACGTTTGGCCGCAAATTCTGCCGCTGGTACGCCAGGCCCTGTCCGGGCAAAGCACCTGGAACGAGAACATGCCGCTGATCATGCGGCGCAACGGCTATGACGAGGAGACCTATTGGAGTTTCTCCTACAGTCCCATCTATGACGATGCCGGTGCTGTGGCCGGCATGATCAACATCACGGCGGAAATGACCTCGGCGGTGATTTCGGCGCGGGGCTTGCAAGAGAGCCTGGAGGCCAGCCAGCGACACACCGAGCTGCTGGACAAGGCCAATCACGAGCTTGAAACCCTGCAGGGCGAGATGACCCATCGGGTCAAGAACACCCTGGCGGTGACGGCAGCGATCGTGTCGCAATCGCTGCGCCATGCCAAATCGCTACCCGATGCCCAGGTGGCGGTGCAGGCACGGCTGGCGGCCCTGACCAAGGCGCAGGACTTTCTGACCGGACGCGGCGCGCAAGCATCGATCAGCGAGGTGGTGCGCGATTCGCTCTCCCCGCACGTGCCCCATATCGACCGCGCCCGCATCACCGGGCCTGACGTGGTGGTGACGCCCCAGCAGGCGCTGGGCCTGTCGCTGGCCGTCTATGAACTGGCCACCAATGCCGTCAAGTACGGCGCACTCTCGAACGATCAGGGCCGGGTGGCCGTGGATTGGGGCGTGGGCAGCGAAGGCCAGTTCGAGTTCACCTGGAGCGAGGCGGATGGCCCCCCCGTGAGCCCGCCCGAGCACACCGGCTTCGGCTCGCGGCTGACCAACCGTGTGGTGGCGGCCTATTTTTCGGGCACTGGCGAAACCGAATTTGCCCCCGATGGGCTGCGCTTTGTGCTGCGCGGCACGCTGATGCCGCCCAGCCCGCTCTGAGCGCGCCCCCACCCTCGTAACGAATCGCGGGCCTGGCTAGGCTGGCGGGCAAAAGTGAGCGGGGGAGCGGGCATGGATTATAAGGAACTGGACGCACGGGTGCGGCAGGTGGGGGTGTTGCCCATTCTGGTGACCCCATCGGTGGACTGGGTGCTGGCCGCCATAGCGGCGCTGGCTGCGGGCGGGGCGCGCGGCATCGAGATCCTGGTGCGCAACGCCGAGGCGCTACCTGCCCTCGTGGCAGCCAAGGCGCAGTTTCCCCAACTGTTGCTCGCCGCCGGCACCATCCTGACCCGGCAGCATTATGATGGGGCGGTGGCCGCGGGCGCCGATTTCTGCATCGCGCCGGGCTTTGCCCCGGACGTGGTGGACCATGCGCTCTCCGGGCCGATCCGGCTGGTGCCGGGCGTGCAGACGGCCAGCGAAGTGATGGCGGCGCGGGCCAGGGGCGTGACGGTGATGAAGTTCTATCCCAGCGAACCGGCGGGGGGCACCAGCGTTCTGGACGATTATGCCAATGTGTTTCCCGATGTGAGCTTCATGCCCTCGGGCAAGATCGGGGCGGTCCACGTCGCGCCCTATCTGGCCCTGCCCAATATCGCCTCGGTGGGCGGCACCTGGATGTATATGCAAGACGGGCAGATGCTGGAGCCCGCGGAAATGCAGGACCGCATGGCCAGAGCCATGGAACTGGTAGCACGCCGAGGCTGAGGCGCCGCTCGACGACCGCACAGGGACGAGGATGACGAGGATGGACGAGGCAAGCTGGCATTTCGGGACGGGGCAGGTGGAGGCCGAGATCCAGAGCCTGGGCGGCATGCTGGGCCCGGTGACCTTCAAGCTCGGCGACCGGGCGGTGGCGCCCTTTGCCGTGGCGCCCTGGAGCGACGATGAGAGCCCCGAGCATGCGGCCCTGCCGGGCCTGCTCAAGCGCCTGCGCGGGGAATGGCCCTGCGTGCCCTTTGGCGCCGAAGCGGACCGGCCCGAACTGCCGGCCGATTGGCAGCCCCAGGGCGCGGCCGAGCCCGATGTGGTGGACCCCGGACCGCACGGATTTTCGTCCAACCGGCATTGGCAGCTGGCCGAGCGGCAGGCCGACGGCGTGGTACTCGAAATCGCCTATCCCGACGAGCACGCCATTGCGCGGCTGGTGCGGCGCGTGCGCGCCGATGCGCAGAGCCCGGCGCTCGATTTTACGCTCGAAATCCACGCCCGGCGCGATTGCCGCGTGCCCATCGGCCTGCACCCCACCTATGGCCTGCCCCAAGAGCCGCGAGGCCTGGTGCTGGAGCTGGGCGAAGATGCGCGCGCCTGGACGTTTCCGGCGGAGGTGGAGCCGGGGCGCACGGCGTTCCGGCCCGACCAGCGTGATGTTTCGCCTGGAGCGCTAGCGCTCGGTGCGGGCGGGACCTTCGATGTGCGGGCGCTGCCCCCGCCGGGCCCCAGTGAAGATCTGGTGCTGTTGACCGGTCTGGGCGGCCGCATCGCGCTGGCCTATGTGCAGCTCGGCTACAAAGTGGTGCAGAGCTGGGACGCGTCGCATTTCCCCTCGTGCCTGCTCTGGATTTCCAACCGGGGGCGCGGGTTCTATCCCTGGTCGGGCCGGCATCGCGGCCTGGGCGTCGAGCCGATCGCCGCTCCGTTCGATCTGGGACCGGCCACGGCCCAGAGCGGGGAGGACCCGCTGGCGCGGGCCGGGGTTCCCACCAGCGTGACGCTGACAGCCGGTGTGCCGCTGGTGACGCGGTATCGGATCGGGGTGGAAGCGCTCTGAGGTAGCCTTAAGAAAATGAGCGGCCGGCACCAGAGGTGCCGGCCTTTGCGTTTGGGCCACTGCGTCCAACATGGCCCAAACGAGCCTGATCAGAAGGCGCCGTTGAGGCCGCCGCTGATCCTGGCGGTGGTGGCATCGGTGCCGATGCCGTCCAGATCGAGGCCAAGCGAGATGCGGAGAGCCTCGCTGGGGACGAAGCCCAGGCGCAGGGCGCTGCCGAAGGTGAAGTCCTCGGTCTCGACTCCGCCATCGCTTTGGGCATGGGACCAGTTGCCCGACACGCCGCCGCCCAGGGTGACGCCGGCCAACCCGATATGGATCAGGTCGATATCGCCATCGAGACTGGCTTTGAGCTTGGCGAGGCCCGTTTCGACGCTCGGGACATTGGTGTCGTCATCGATGGTGTAGGCATCGCTGCGTGCCAGCACATAGCTGCCTTCGAGGCGCGGGGTGAACACCACGATGCCGGCTTCGATGCGGCCAGAGAGCGCCAGATGGGCCAGGAGCCGGTCACCGCCCAGTTCGCCATCGTCCAGGCCCAGCACGTCGCCGGTGCTGACGGTGTCGCCATAG